>Ga0206961_1012_pt1 | contig 47660 bp, 47 predicted proteins | sample Alteio_BWOrgHeat_30_FD_153238 | JGI IMG/M metagenome (GOLD analysis project Ga0206961, IMG submission 153238) | Enriched cells from forest soil in Barre Woods Harvard Forest LTER site, Petersham, Massachusetts, United States -... | ecosystem: Environmental > Terrestrial > Soil > Temperate forest >...
TTTCCTGCTGCACAAAAAGAATAAATCTTATTACGATTTGGCATTATCTTATTTGCCCGCGCAAACAGCCGTCGTAGAGTGGTCTGATTATTTCCGGTACCGCAGACAAAAGGAAAATTTTTCTGCTATGCGGTTCATCCTGAGTAAACGTTCGCTCCGTTGGGCGCTCTGGTTAACCGTTTTGTTTTTTTTGCTTATGTTAATCATGGAAACAAAAAGAAAACAACGACCAATTACAGAACAGCCGCCGTTGCGAAATGCTTCAGAGGATTTTATTAAGACGGTTGGGCGATTGTATTTTCAGCAAAAAGATAATTTGAACCTGGCCGGCAAAATGGTCGCATCCTTTCTGGAAAACATCCGGTCTGTATATAACCTGCCCACCTCCCATCTGAATGAAGAATTTGCCCGTAAACTGGCATTTCGGACTGGCAGACCGTTCGGCGAGGTAGCAGAACTGATTCAATTCATATACGATCTGAGATTGAAAGAAGTAATGTCTGATCAGGAATTAATGGACCTTCACCAGCAAATCAATCAATTCAATAAACCGGCTTAATCATGGAAGAAAATTTATTTGGCGAGCGGACGCCACTACAGGAATTCAGGGAAACGCTGAACAGGCTGAAATCTGAAATAGCGAAAGTGATTGTGGGCCAGGAACAAATGATTGAACTCCTGTTTGCTGGCATACTTGCAGACGGACATATATTGATTGAAGGTGTTCCCGGTGTGGCGAAAACATTGACAGCCAAACTGCTCAGTCGTTCCATCGACGTTGAATTTTCCCGTATTCAATTTACGCCCGACCTGATGCCGGGAGATGTGATTGGCTCGTCTATTTTTAATCCCCGGGAGATGTTATTTCAATTTCGTCCGGGGCCGATTTTCAGTAACATCGTTTTAATTGATGAGATAAACCGTGCGCCCGCAAAAACGCAGGCGGCGCTTTTTGAAGTGATGGAAGAAAGGCAAATTACAGTAGACGGACAGACAATGAAAATGCAGCAACCCTTTCTTGTCATCGCAACACAAAATCCAATTGAACAGGAGGGAACCTATCATCTGCCGGAGGCGCAACTCGACCGTTTCCTTTTTAAAATAAAAGTGGATTATCCAAACGAGGCAGATGAAATCATTATTGTAACAAAGCATCATACGCACGGAAGCGATCTGATCAGTGATGCGGTGCAACCGGTTCTTAATGCAACGGTCATTGCAGGACTTCGTGAACTGGTGTGTAGGATCCACGTTGAAGAAAAATTAATCAGGTATATTGTTTCGGTCGTCGCGTCAACCAGACAAAATAAATCCATTTACCTCGGAGCATCTCCCCGGGCATCCATCGGAATTCTGCAGGCATCCAAAGCAATCGCTGCGATGAATGGAAGAGACTTTGTTGTTCCGGAGGACATTCTATTTGTAATGCCGGCCGTACTTCGCCACCGGTTGGTTCTTTCTCCAGAGAGGGAAATGGATGGTGGCACAACGGACGATGTAATTAAACAGATTATTCAGTCAACAGAGATTCCGAGATAGCATGCGCAGATGGAAACAATTATATCTGTCTATTTTTTTTGGAAAGCGGTTTTACCGACTGATGGCAGCTGTTATTTTTTTATTTGTTATTTCATACTCGCTTCCGTTTCTTTTCAATGTTTCTTTGTTATTTCTGGGTTTGCTGGGAGGCGCTGTTCTTCTCGACGGATTGGTTCTGTTTACAAAGCGAAATCCGCTCAGTATCGAAAGAGTTTTACCCGAAAAAATGAGCAACGGGGATCCCAATACGGTTTATTGGAATGTGTCCAGTCACTTGTCGTTCCGGGCGCAGTTACAGTTGCTGGATGAATTTCCCGAGCCCTGGCAGATACGTGACTTCAAAATGAAATTTGTTCTTGAGCCGGGTGAAAAAAATACGCTTTCATATATCGTATATCCTAAAATAAGGGGCGAATATTTTTTTGGTAACCTATATGTTTTTATTAAGTCGCCACTGGGTCTCATTATCCGGCGCAAAACTTTCATTTCTAAGGGTTCGGTCAAAGTTTATCCGGGCTTCCTGCTGCTTCGTCAGTTTGAATTGATGGCTCATATTACAAACCCGGGTAATAACGGATATAAACAGGTAAGGAAAACAGGACACAGTCTGGAGTTTGAACAGATCAGGGAATACGTAAGCGGTGATGATATTCGCAGTCTCAACTGGAAAGCTACGGGCCGCGCCGGGGGTCAGCTGATGATGAATGTATATACGGACGAAAAAAGTCAGCAGATATATTGTATTATCGATAAGGGAAGAACCATGAAGATGGCTTTCGGCGGACTTAGTTTGCTGGACTATGCTGTAAACGCGACGCTGGCCATCAGCTCTGTTGCCATATCCCGGCAGGATCGTGCGGGCCTGATTAGTTTTGGTGATATATCCGGGGATTTTCTTCCAGCTAATCATCGGGCTATTCAGATGTCTGGTATTGTTCAAAGCCTGTATAATTTAGAGACAAAATTTCTGGAATCAGATTTTGCTTTCCTCCATAAGCTCATTAAAACAAATATTACGCAAAGAAGTCTGCTGATTCTCTTTACTAACTTTGAATCTTTTACCGCCGTTGGGCGTCAACTGCCTTATCTGCGGAATATTTCTCAAAAGCATTTATTGCTGGTGGTTTTTTTCGAGAATACATCCATTCAACAGCTTTCATCGGGTGTGGCTGAAAATATGGAAGAGCTGTATGAAAAAGTAATTGCAGAAAAATTTGTACTTGAAAAAAAAATGATCGTCAAAGAGCTTCAGAGATATGGAATTGCCGCATTGCTCACGGCGCCTGAAAAACTGAGTGTTGACGTCGTAAATAAATATCTCCAGATTAAAGCAAGAAGAGAGATTTAATGACTGTTAAATAAATAAAATGAATTCTTTTGAGGAAGGAAGGATGATCCTGGTAAATAAACCCTTGCACTGGACGTCGGCAGATGCAGTGAAGAAAATAAGAAACCGGGTGCATGCGAAAGTTGGTCATGCGGGTACATTGGATCCGTTGGCTACCGGTTTGCTGATTTTGTGCACGGGAAAATTTACCAAGAAGATCAATGAATATATGTCGAGGGAGAAGGAATACACGGGCACCTTCACTTTGGGAGCGACAACCCCTTCCTACGATCTGGAGACAAATCCCGAAAATCAAAAGGATTTTTTGCAGATCACCAAAGCTGATATAGGAGAAGCAGCAAAAAAACTCACGGGTGAAATTATTCAGGTTCCACCGGTTTATTCAGCAATTAAAAAGAACGGTGAGAGATCTTATGACCTGGCCAGGCAGGGAAGAGCCGTAGTACTCGATGGAAGGAAAGTAACAGTCAGCGTTTTCGAAACACAAATTCTTGAATTACCGCTGGTTTCATTTCGGATTGTGTGTTCAACAGGCACCTATATCCGAAGCCTGGCCAATGATCTGGGTGAGTCATTGGGTTGTGGAGCCTATCTTAGCTCGCTATGCCGTACAAGAATCGGTGAATTTCTTTTGAAAGATGCCATCGATCCCGAGGCGTCCGATTTTATTAAAACGGATAATTGATTCCCAGTTGTAGTTGTCCGCTTCCCAGATCATGCAGTTTGTAAAACCACCCTGATGTTTGGTCGGTAAAAGCTTGCGGATCATGAATTTTGTAAGAATAGTCGAGTCGGATCAGAAAATAGTTAAAGTCCAGCCTGAGTCCCGTTCCCGCACCGTATGCAAATTCTTTGTAGAATGAATTCAGATGGAAATCGCTTCCGATCGCGGCCGCCGAAGAATCAATGGGTTTCCAGTTCCAAATATTACCAATGTCGGTAAATATGGCACTTTTAAATTTGATTCCAAATAAAGTTCCCAGCAAAAAACGATATTCCAGATTGAATTCAAGTTTTACATCTCCAAAACGCAGATCATAATTATCGATGGTGGGGTTACTGTAATATTTGGAAGAACCCAATCCAAGATTTCTAACCTGCCATGCACGCATGCTATTAGGGCCTCCGGCATAAAAGGCCTTAAAAAACGGCAAAGTGTTTTCATAGGTCGTATCGGACGCAAGTCCGTAAGCATATCCTGCTCCCGCATAGGCGCGAAAAACAAGTTGGTTTTTTCCGTAATCAATGTTGTGCCTGAATTCTATTTCCCCCCTGATGTAACGTAACAACGGGCCTTTATCCAGCGGTTTAATAAATCCGAGTAAAGCGCCGCTTTGCTCGAAATCCATTAACAAATAATTTATTTTATTTCCCCTGGGACGGATAATATTATATGCAAATGATTGGCCGATAACAAGCCCTGGACGAAATGAAAGTTGAAATGCCGGATTTGCTGCAAGATATTTATTAAAGCTATCCGTCGTGTGAGGCAGGGTCGTGTTTTCGATATTGATTGGTTTCCACAAATAACTTTTCGTTACAGGGAAATTCTGGTCTTTTTTTGAGTGCATGGTTGTTTTGGACCACTGGTAACCGAATGATCCGTTCACGCTGACCATGGTAAAAAAAGCAATGCGCCGGGTATAATTTGCATTCACATTAATCAGCGTTTGTGTATTGAAACCTTTTTTTTCAAGATTCTCCGGAAAATTTACAAATGGAATGATATGGATAATCCGTGGAATCGCTACGGTATGAGACAAGGTGGCAAGTATCGTCTGTACACCAATTGGATGGGTAACGTCGTTTGTTACAGGGTTTACTACGGCGTTAGAACCGATTTCGACTCCACCTGATAAACTGGTATTTGATAAAATGGACTGCCGGAAAGTATTTCTGTTTTGTAATCCCAGAATCAGGCTGGTGCCCAGTACATTGGTGGTCGTAACGATGTCGTTGGTATTATAACTGGTCTCAAAGGATATGGATATCTTCTGCTTTTTTGCCAGATACATTCGTATCGTCATATCCAGTAGACTATCGCTGTAAGGTGAACGCTGGAATTCTATGTTATTATATTCCCACGCTGGCAACTGGCTAAGTTTATTTGAAGTCCTGAAGTAAGACTGCTGCTTATAAAGACCTCCCGGATGCATGTAAATATTGTTTGCAAGAAAAGGGAGCTTGAATTTATTCGTCTGACTAATAAACTGAATTTGATTAATCATTGTGGTATCGGAATGGAATGCCAGCGTGTCCACACCAACTGTTAAATCAGGATAAACGCGCACCTGACCAATATAATATTTCGTAAGATGGGTGGAATCGCGCACGGGTCTTTGACGAACGACGATGGTGACCGTGGGGTTTTCTTTCTTCTGTTTTAATTTTTCTAATAATTCAGCCTGTTCAATTGGATCCAGGGATGGATCTATCAATGCAGAAAATACCGTATCATGTTCCACATAAAGGTCTTCTTTTGTAAACCGGAAATATCCGTTGTTTCGGAAGCTGTCCACCAACCGGTTCACTTCATTGGTTAATACCTGCTTAGAATAGGGCTGACCAACTTTTATCAGTGACTGATTTCTGGATTCAAGTGCGATTTTTTGAAACTCAGGCGTGGTTAAACTAAAGCCAACGGAATCGAAAACCATTTGCTTGCCGGGTTTCACAATAAAATGAATGGTCACCCGCTGTTCCCGCAAACTATCTTCCTTCGACATCGATTTGTAAATAACTGTATCGGTAATTTTGGAAGAATAAAAACCCGTGGAATTTAACAGGCCATTCATAAATACAATGGAGCGTCCCAGATTAGCTGTATCAAATACCGGTGGATTCGCCAGTTTTTTGTATACCAGATGGGGCCAGGGGAAAAAAGCAGTGACCGTTTTTGTTTGCAAACTGTCATCCAGCTGATTTTGGAGCCGTGACTCCAGCTCCTGTTTTTCATCTCCTTTTATATCGCCTTCTACCTGTATGGTGGTTTTATATACAAAGGGTTTGCCTTTTTGGAAGTCAACAGGAACCCGGCAGGAAAAAAGAGCAAAAATGAGAATCGCCGGAACGATTGCAGGTCTGACCAGTGATGATGTAACTTGCCGGCAATATGACATAATTATTAAAACGGGGAATCCATGCTTGTAAGATCGCAGGTCAAATATATCCAAAACTTAGGCCATAAAAAATTCCGCGATGCAGACGGGGTCTTTGTTGCAGAAGGTCCGAAGATTGTTAATGAACTGTTGTACTCTGATCGCCTTCAGCTGATACAATGTTTTGCAACGGAAGGCTGGATGTTGTCCCACGATGAGATGGTGCAGGCGAAAAAGGAAATATTCTTCAAAACAGACGAAAAAGAGCTGGAAAGAATTTCATTTCATAGTACCCCCAACCAGGTGCTGGCAATTTTCACCAAACCTGTTTTCAATTATATGAAAATCCCAACCGGGATTACTCTTCTGCTCGAGACCATTCAGGATCCGGGCAATCTGGGTACAATTATCCGAACGGCCGACTGGTTTGGGATAAAGCAGATTATTTGCAGTATGGATACGGTGGATGTTTTCAATCCAAAAGTGGTTCAGTCGGCGATGGGAAGTCTTGTACGTGTTGAAATGATTTATACTGATCTGAAAGAATATATTCAGTCAAACCGGGAAATACCACTTTATGCAAGTTCTTTGGAGGGAGAGGATTTGTATCATAAGCTGCCAGTTTCAAATGCCCTGCTTCTCATGGGAAATGAATCCAGAGGTATCAGTGTGCATCTGGAATCACTTGCATCAAAGAAAATTCGTATTCCCCGTTTGGGTGGTGCAGAATCGCTGAATGTTGCTGTTGCAACCGGTATTTTGCTTTCTCACATAAAGCCGGTCAGTTAAAAGCAATTGCCTTTACAGGACTCAGACGCCGGATGATGAAGAAGCTGGGGATGAGCAGAACGATAAAGCATACCACAAAGGTTCCCAGATTTACCCAGGCAACCTGCTGCCAGTTGATTCTTACGGCTGCAGTCGAAATAAAGTAGGAATCTTCCGGTAATGTGATGAATCCAAACCGGTTCTGCACCCAGCAGATCAGCAGTCCGAAAAAATCTCCCAGCAGAATACCTCCGAATGTAATGAGCGCACCGTGATACAGAAATATCCGTTGTATGTTTCTGTCCCTGGAACCCATTGATTTCAACAGACCAATCATATGGGTTCTTTCGAGTAGTAATATGATCAGGCAGGTCACCAGATTGAGTATCGCAACCATTACCATCATCACAATTACGATGACGATTGTTGTATCCTGGAGATTGAGCCAGTCAAAAATACTTCTGTAAATCTCCGCGATCGAATGACTGTCCCATAAATGTGGAAGTTTGCTGTACATGCGGTTGCTGACGGAATCGGCCATCTCGTAATCGCGGATAAAAATTTCATAACCTCCAATCTCTCCCGCTGACCAGTTATTGAGCCGCTGTATCAGTCGGATGTCCACCAATGCGTTTACCCGGTCATAATTCTCGATGCCTGTTTTAAAGATGCCCGCAACCACCAGCGGTCTTACCCTTTTGCTGCCGTCCGGCTGGATAAAATAAGAAAATAGTTTATCACCCGTTTTCAATTTCAGCTGATCTGCCGTATAAGAGGAAATATTGATTTCATTGCTGTATCCACTATCGGGAAAATGAATCCATCGGCCTGATTTCAGAAATTCATTTAGATGTGCAAACGCATATCCGGAATCGACGCCCTTTAGTTTCAGGCCTTCAAAACTTTCAGGCCCCTTCAGAATGGCATCTTTTGTAGCGAATGCTGAAACATAAGTAGCTGCGGGATCGGATTTCAACAGCATCAAAACGCTGTCGCTTCCTTCTGCCGGTTTCACCAATGCAGTGTCTGTGTTTTCAAGATTGTAGTGTGTTACCCGGATATGGCCTGAAAAGCCGAACATTTTTTCTGCAATGGCATATTTGAATCCGACGGCAAATGCGATGGTGAGAATCATCGCCATCACACTGATGGCCGTAGCCGCGATGGCAAGGCGTATGATAAACCTCGAAAAGGAATGCTGCCTGTTAAACGCGAGACGCCCTGCGATGAATCGGGAAAAGTTCAATCTAAAAATTTTAACACACAAAAATAGACTTCAACGGGCGGTCAGAAAAGTTTTTTCCCAATTTGAACTATCATTGTATCAGGAACTATATATGAAATACCTGATAATATTTGTCCTGTTTTGTTTGGGAACTGATCTGGAAGCACAAGTGCCGGATTCCGTGTACACGCCAAATATTTACAGTGCAAAATTATTTCCCAAAGGAAATCAGTTTGGCTATCCGGTAATCACATTAAATGGCAGCGAGCAACTGGAATTGGTATTCGACGATCTTGATGCGGATGCGAAGTCTTATTATTACACATACCAGCTTTGCAATGCAGACTGGACGCCGGTACAGATAAGCAGCTTTGACTATATCCGTGGATTTGCACAAAACCAGATCACTGATTATCGTTATTCTTCGGTTGCCCTCATCCATTACACACACTATCACCTCTCATTGCCTGAAAATAATTCTCATATTACGCTCTCCGGTAATTATCTGCTGAAAGTATATCTGGACAATGACACGTCCAAACTGGCATTTACGAAACGTATGCTGGTGGTGCAGAATGCGGTCTCCATTTCAGCCCAGATACTGCCGCCCATGAATCCCCAGTTTACCTACGCGTATCAAAAACTCCAGTTTACTGTAAACAGCAAGGCGCTGCCCATTTCAAATCCTTTTCAGCAGATACGCGTTGTGGTTCTTCAAAACAGCCGTTGGGACAATGCCATATATATGGGAAACCCATCCTTTTATTCGGGCTCCAATTTCGTGTACAATAGTGATGATGTTCCGGTATTTCCAGGCGGTAATCAGTGGCGATGGGCGGATCTCCAAAGTTTCCATTTTCAAAGTGACCGGATTGCACGGGCAGACTACCTTAAAAACGGCACTGTTATTCAGATGAAGCCTGACAAAGACCGCTCCGGCGCGGCCTACTATTATTATTCGGATAACAACGGCAGATATGCTGTTCAGACGACAGATCTGATCGATCCGAATTATCAGGGCGATTATGCACGCGTTCGTTTCGCCTTCGTACCTCCCGATAATGTCCCACTGGAAGGCAGGGATCTTTATATTTTGGGAGAATTCACCGGATATAAAATCAATGATCAGACCCGTATGAATTTTAATCCCTCCAGTGGCGCATATGAAGGGTCGGCACTTCTGAAAATGGGATATTACAATTATGAATATGTTACCGTAAATAAAGAGGTTCCCCGTGGATCGCCTTCTCTGGAATTTACGGAAGGAAATCATTTTGAAACAGTAAATAACTACGATATTCTGGTATATTATCGAACGCTCGGCGGCCGCTCAGACCAGCTGGTCGGCATTTATTCCACAAACACCATGAATAATCTGCGCTAAACGGAATTATGATAAAAAAACTTTAGGCTTTGAGCTTTAGCCTTTAGGTGTATATTTGCACCGGCAAGTCTTATACGGCCAGCTCCTGCTGACTCCCCCAGGGCCGGAAGGCAGCAAGGGTAGGTGGTTGAGCGGTGCGATATAAGTAACTTGCCATTTTTTTTCTACTTTTCTTAAATTGACAATATGAAATTTTTTATTGACACGGCGAACCTGGATCAGATAAAGGAAGCCAATGATCTGGGTATTCTGGATGGTGTAACGACCAATCCCTCCCTGATGGCCAAAGAAGGCATCCGGGGAGAAGACAATATCACCAAACACTACAAAACAATTTCTGATATTGTAAAAGGCGATGTGAGCGCGGAGGTGGTTTCAACTGATTTTGACGGTATTGTTGCAGAAGGAAAAAAGCTGGCCAAGATTAATACAAATATCATTGTGAAAGTTCCGATGATAAAAGAGGGTGTGAAAGCCATCCGTTGGTTTACCGACAATGGCATCGCTACCAACTGCACACTTGTATTTTCAGCAGGTCAGGCGATCCTGGCAGCTAAAGCAGGTGCAAAATATGTGTCTCCTTTTATCGGCCGTATTGATGATTCAGGCTGGGATGGCATCGAACTGATCGCGCAAATCGCCAACATCTATGCAATTCAGGGTTGGGATACAGAAATCCTTGCAGCCTCCATCCGCAGTCCTTTGCATATTGTAAAATGTGCTGAAGCCGGCGCCAATGTGATTACCAGTCCGCTGGAATCCATTCTCGGGTTACTGAAACATCCCTTAACAGACATCGGTCTGGCTAAATTTCTGGCTGACGCGAAAGGCACCAAATAATTTTGGCGCATAACACAGGTCCAATTATTTTTGCGGCTTATTATGAACAATCTTTTGAACATACATCATCATCATTACTTACCCCGCCGGTAGGCTGCTGATGTTTTGTGTAAACAATATAATTGCAGGGGCTTATCTTTCGATAAGCCCTTTTTTATTAGATCATTTAAACCAACCATATGCCCACCCGGCTGAGAATTGCGATACAAAAATCAGGTAGACTTTTTGACGATTCACTGAAGTTGCTGAAGGACTGTGGCATTGACCTGAAAAACGGGATCAACAAACTGAAAACAGAAGCAGACAATTTCCCCATGGAAGTATTTTTCCTGAGGGACGATGATATTCCGCAGTATGTGGAAGATGCGGTGGCAGATGTCGGAATTGTGGGGGAAAATGTGATTTATGAAAAGAATAAAAAGGTACTGGTTTCCGAAAAGCTTGGATTTGGAAAATGCCGGTTGTCCATCGCTGTCGGCAGAAATGAGCCATATTCGGATTGTAGTTATTTGCAGAATAAAAAAATAGCGACTACTTACCCGGTGCTCGTTAGTAATTTTCTGAAAGAGAAAAATATAACCGCCGAGATACATGAAATCAGCGGTTCTGTTGAAATTGCTCCTGGCATCGGACTCGCAGATGCCATCGTGGACCTTGTTAGCAGCGGATCTACATTATTCATGAACGGACTGAAAGAGGTAGAAAGCATTCTACAATCAGAAGCCGTATTGATTCGGCACCCGACACTCGGAAAAGAGCAACAACAGATTCTCGAAAAATTATTGTTCAGGATACGTTCCGTAAGAAAAGCACGACATACCAAATATATTTTGCTCAACGCACCGAACGATCATCTCAGGGAAATTATTTCTCTTCTTCCGGGAATGAAGAGTCCGACTGTTTTGCCGCTGGCAGAACCAGGCTGGAGCAGTGTTCACAGCGTGGTGAATGAAAATGATTTCTGGGATATTATTGAAAAATTAAAAACGGCCGGCGCACAGGGTATTCTGGTGGTACCGATCGAAAAAATGATTTTATAGTGCCATTGTTACCCATCATAGAAAATCCCCGGCGGCAGGAATGGAAGACATTGTTGTCCAGACCTGTTTTTCATTCTGAAACACTGGACACAACAGTCAGACAAATACTATCTGATGTAAAAAGCAGGGGAGATATAGCCGTGGACGAGTATTCCCTCCGGTTTGACGGAATTCAAAGTTCCGGCCGCCAGGTGCAGGAAGAGGAATTTGATGAAGCGGAAAATAAACTGGATGAGAAATTAAAAGATGCAATTCGTCAGGCAAAGGAAAATATTTCAGCCTTTCATAAAAATCAGGTGTTTGAGGAACCGGCAGTGGAAACCCAGTCGGGAATAAAATGCTGGCGTAAATCGGTTGCCATAGAAAAAGTCGGCTTGTACATTCCCGGTGGATCGGCTCCATTATTTTCCACCCTGTTGATGCTTGGAATACCGGCCAGGATCGCGGGTTGTGATGAAATTATGGTTTGTACCCCGCCGCAAAAAGATGGTCGTATTCATCCGGCCATTTTATTTTCAGCGAAGCTCATGGGCATTCAAAAAATATTTCGTGTGGGTGGTGTTCAGGCCATCGCTGCCATGGCATACGGAACGGAATCCATTCCGGCCGTTTATAAAATATTCGGACCCGGGAATCAATACGTCACGCATGCAAAAAAAATAATTCAACAGGAAGGCATTGCGATTGACATGCCGGCCGGTCCCAGTGAACTCGCGGTACTGGCAGACGAAATGGCCGTACCCGATTATGTGGCTGCAGATCTATTGTCTCAGTGTGAACACGGACCCGACAGCCAGGTGATCCTCGTTACGAACAATCTTGATTTTGCCGGAAAGGTTAACTTCGCGCTGGCAGAACAGGTGGAAAAACTTCCCAGAAAATCCATCGCGCTGAAATCTCTGGAGAACAGTAAAATTTTCCTTATCAAAGATTTCAAAACTTCAATGGATCTTCTCAACGCATACGCTCCGGAACATTTAATTCTTGCCTGCAGGGAAGCAGAACAACTGGCCGGGGAAATACGCAATGCGGGTTCTGTTTTCATAGGGAATTATGCGCCGGAATCTGCTGGTGATTATGCGAGTGGTACCAATCATACGCTGCCTACCAATGGATTTGCGAAAGCATACAGCGGCGTCAGCGTCGATAGTTTTATGAAGAAAATAAGTTTTCAGCAACTCACCCGGGAGGGACTGCGAAATATTGCAGACACCGTAATAGAAATGGCCTCAGCGGAGGGACTGGAAGCGCATGCGGAAGCAGTCAGAATCAGGTTAGGCGGGAAAACCCAAAAATAAAATGAATAATCCATCTTGCGATGACTGATATTAATCTTTTGCTACGCGACAACATAAAAAAACTGATTCCCTATGCATCTGCACGGGACGAATTCAGTGGAACGGCTCGTATATTTCTGGATGCAAATGAAAACAGCCTGGGCTCTCCCATAACGCCATCCTATAACAGGTATCCGGATCCGCTGCAGATCAAAATAAAAGAACGGCTGACAGAAATAAAAGGTGTTCTCCCAAAACATATTTTTTTAGGCAACGGCAGTGACGAATGTATTGATTTGCTGTATCGCGCTTTTTGTAATCCCGGCAGAGATAATGTAATCATTCATACCCCGACTTATGGCATGTATGAAGTCAGTGCACACATTCATGACATAGAGGTTCGAAGGGCAGCGCTTACGGAGGACTTTCAACTCGATCTGGAGTCCATGGAAAAACAAATTGATGAACACACTAAAATCATCTGGATTTGTTCCCCCAACAATCCAACCGGTAATTCATTGAACCGACAGGATGTGGAAGTGATTATGAACAATTTCGAAGGCCTGGTCGTAATAGACGAAGCATATATTAATTTTTCGCGGCAACAGAGTTTTATCCGTGAGCTGACCGAATATCCTAATCTGGTTGTATTGCAAACACTCAGTAAAGCCTGGGGACTGGCAGGTCTTCGGGTAGGTATGGCATTTGCAAGTGATTTGATCATTGGAGTGATGAATAAAATCAAACCACCTTACAATATTGGACAGGCAACACAGGAAATCGTTTTAAAAGCGCTGGAAGGGACTACCCGGGTGAATGAAATGATTAAGGAAATTGTTCAGATGCGCAATGAGTTGGCGGAGAAGATCAGCCGCTTATCATCGGTAATGAACGTTTATCCAAGTGACGCCAATTTCTTACTGGTTAAAATCGTGCGGGCCCGGAATATTTATGAAGATCTGTTAAGTAAAGGAATTGTAGTGCGGGACAGAAGTTCAGCGCCTGGTTGTTCGGATTGTTTGCGTATAACTGTAGGAACGAAAGAACAAAATGAGCAATTGCTTAACATATTAAGCCAATATTAAATCCGGTATTTACATAATTTCACTATAACAAAACAGAGTACATGAAACAGATAAACTTTTTTATATGCATGTTGCTGACCTTCACCATGACAACACGGGGATCAGATGCAATACGTTTAAATCCTGCGGATACAGCAAAAACAAAGGGACTCGGTTCGGCACCTGATGTCAGTCTGACCATGCCATCGGGGTTCACAGCCACCCTGTTTGCTGAAGGACTGGGTAAGGCAAGGCATATTACGGTAACACCTTCCGGATATGTGTATGTAAAACTTGCCAGTGCGAAAAAGGGAAGTACCATCGTTCGGTTAAAAGATAAAAACGGAGATGGCGTTTCGGATGAAGAAGTAGATTTCGGCACATTCAAGGGCACAGGTATTAAAGTGAAAAACGGATATCTGTACGCATCTTCAGATGAAGAAATATATCGGTTTAAACTGAATGCAGATGGTACAGTTTTAAATCCGGCACAACCTGAAAAAATTGTTACCGGATTAATTTCCCGTGGGGAGCATGAGGCGAAGGCATTTACGTTGGATAACAACGGAAATATTTATGTGAATATCGGTGCGTTTTCAAACTCATGTCAGATCGAAGACAGAAAAACAGCATCTCTCGGCAGGAAGCCCTGCCCGGTATTGGATTCTGCCGCCGGTATCTGGCAATTCAAAGCAGATAAAGCGAATCAGACCTATGCAGACGGCATCCGTTATGCCACGGGTTTGCGTAACGTAGTCGGTATCGATTGGAACACAACCAACAATTCTCTCTTTGTGATGCAGCACGGCCGCGATCAGTTGCATTCCATCTTTCCTGCCATGTTTACCGATAAACAGAATGCTGAACTTCCTGCAGAATGCATGTACGAATTGCATAAAGGTTCCAATGCAGGCTGGCCTTATATCTATTATGATCCTTTTCAGAAGAAAAAAATACTGGCTCCCGAATATGGGGGAGATGGTAAAAAAACTGCTGGTGAAGATGCCATAGATCCGGTGGTGGCATTTCCTGCACATCTTGCACCCAATGGGCTGCTGTTTTATACAGGCACTCAGTTTCCCAAGAAGTATAGAAACGGAGCATTCATCGCATTCCACGGCTCCTGGAATCGTGCGCCTGAACCACAGGAAGGATTTTATCTAGCTTTTGTACCTTTCAGCAATGGAAAACCCTCCGGGAAATGGGAGATATTTGCCAATGGCTTTTCCGGTGGTCCAAAAAATACCGCCTCCGGTGGTGCGCTTCATCGCCCATGCGGACTTGCACAGGGGCCCGATGGTTCCATTTATGTAACCGACGATGTGAAGGGTACGGTCTGGAAGATCAGCTACAAGTAAAATGAAAATACTTTTTAGGCCTTCGCTTTTTCTTGCTCTCATCACTTCAACGATGACACCTGTGTTTTTAAAAGCACAATGTGGGCGGCAGGGAAATCATTGCGCGGTGCAAAAATCACCGTTCCGGCTGTCCATGGATTCCGGAAAAGTTGTTTACACGGCGCAATGTTCATCCTGTCATCGGACCGATGGAATGGGAGATTCTACACTTAACCCGGCATTAAACGGAAAGTCTATTACCGGCGATAAAAATTCGCTGATTGAGATTATAATCAAAGGACAGCGTCATACAGAGATTAACGGGAAAGTTTATCAGAATGCCATGCCTGCCAACTCGGAAATAAAGGATAAAGAAGTAGCTGATGTACTCACATATATCCGTAATAGTTTTGGAAATAAAGCGTCGGCAGTAAAAGGATCGGAAGTAAAATCTGCCCGCGGAAAGCTGAATAAAATTGAATGAAAAAGATCCTCTTTATAGACCGGGATGGAACATTGATTAAAGAATCACCGCCGACTTATCAGATAGACGATTTCAGTAAGCTGGAATTTTACCCGGCTGTGTTTGAGTATATGGGAAGAATTGCCCGGGAGATGGATTTCGAGCTCGTCATGGTTACAAACCAGGATGGCTTGGGAAAACCAGGATTTCCCGAAGCAAAATTCTGGCCTGTGCAGGATTTTGTTATGCACTGCCTTTCCAATGAAGGTATTCACTTCTCTGCCGTTCATATCGATAAGTCTTTTCCTGCTGATCAGTCGCCTTCCCGAAAACCAGGTACAGGGATGTTGACATCTTACCTGAATAATGGGCTCTATGATATGGCGGGTTCTTATGTAATCGGCGACCGCATAACAGATGTGCAGCTGGCCAAAAATCTCGGATGCAAAGCCATCTGGCTGAAACAGGATGCACAGTTGGGCGGGAAGGAAATCAAAGATTCCATTTCCGAACTGGAAGAAGTAGTTGCATTGGAATCCGTTCACTGGGCGGATATTTATTCGTTTCTGAAATCCAATACCCGCCGGGTAGTTCATGACAGAAATACACGCGAAACAAAAATACATATCGAATTAAATGCCGATGGAAGCGGCCGGGCAGATATTCATACCGGTCTTGCTTTTTTTGATCATATGCTGGATCAGATTGCCCGGCATGGTAAAATGGATTTGAAGATCAGCGTGCAGGGAGATCTGCAAATTGATGAACATCACACCATAGAGGATACGGGTATCGCTTTGGGAGAGGCGATGGCGAAGGCACTCGCGGATAAAAGAGGAATGGAACGATATGGATTTGCGCTCCCGATGGACGATGCAGAGGCGAAAGTGCTGATTGATTTCGGAGGAAGAAACTGGATTGTATGGAATGCACATTTTCAAAGGGAAAAAGTGGGCGATATGCCAACAGAAATGTTTTTCCATTTTTTTAAATCATTTTCCGACGCGGCACGTTGTAATCTGAATATAAGCTGCCAGGGTGAAAACGAACACCATAAAATTGAAGCCATATTCAAGGCCTTCGCAAAAGCCATATGTATGGCAGTGAAAAGGGACCCGCTCAGCAATGATCTGCCAACGACAAAAGGAATTATTTAATCCCGATTTGGAAATTTCAATATTAGCGCCCATATTTGCAAAGCATGTCAAATCAGATACTCAATAATACATGGTGGTGGCATACAAACTCCGATCGGGGCGCGTAATGCGATCGCTATGTTGTAAACATATCAGGCCCCGGTTATTTCCGGGGCTTTTTTTTTGCCTGTCAAACCGAAATGACGAACCATCGGTGGTTCGCTTTAAGATAAAAAAATGAAAAAGATCAGCCTTTATACCTCACACAAAAAAATGCTCTCGGATATTTATACGCCGGTAGGTATTTACCTGCGTGTCCGGGATCGTTTCCGGGATACTGTTCTGCTGGAGAGCACCGATTATCACGCGGCAGAAAACAGCTATTCGTTTATTTGTATCAATGCAATCGGCGGTGTGGAAATTTCCGATGCGGATCAGATGGAATTTAAATTGCCCGGTCGGCAAACAGAAAAATACCCATTGAAATCCGCGCATGTTCCAACCCTGCTTTGGGATTTTATGGAACATTTTGATGTTCAGACAGCAGAGGAGAAACCCGTTAAAACAGCACAGAGCCTTTTTGGGTACACAACCTATGATGCCGTTCGTTTCTTTGATTGCATTCAGTTGAAAGAAAAAATAAATCCGCCATTGATTCCGCTCATGCGTTACCGCCTGTATCAGTATGTGATCGCCATCAATCATTTCAAAGATGAACTGTACATCTGTGAGAATCATGTGGAAGGCATCGCAAGTGATCTGGCATTGGTAGAATCCCTGATTCGTTCAAAGGATGTGCCTGTTTTTCCTTTCCAGGTCAGTGGTACGGAGACAAGTAATATGGAAGATGAAGACTACAGGCAGATGGTGGAAAAGGGAATCAAAAGCTGCCTCCGGGGAGATGTTTTCCAGATTGTATTGAGCCGTCGATTTCAGTTGGGGTTTACGGGAGATGAATTCAATGTATACCGCGCGCTCAGAAATGTGAATCCAAGTCCTTATTTATTTTATTTTGACTATGGTGATTATCGCCTCATGGGATCTTCTCCTGAATCACAGGTTTTAATTAAAGAAGGAAAAGCAATCATGCATCCAATTGCCGGAACCTGCGGCAGAACAGGAAACGATGAGATAGATAAAGAAAGAGCGGATGCCCTGCTGGAAGATGCGAAAGAAAATGCGGAGCATGTGATGTTAGTGGATCTTGCCAGAAATGATTTAAGCAGACAGTGTTCCGAAGTATCGGTCGTTCATTTCAGGGAGGTTCAATATTATTCACATGTGATCCATCTGGTAAGTGAAGTAAAGGGCAAACTGAAGAAAGGAAGTAATCCCTTCGAATTGCTTGCGGTAACTTTTCCCGCAGGCACACTCAGCGGAGCACCTAAAATCCGGGCGATGGAACTGATCAGTACTTATGAGCCCACGGCTCGAAGTTATTATGGCGGATGTATTGGATTTGTAGGATTTGACGGCAGTTGCACGCAGGCCATCATGATCCGGAGTATGCTCAGTCGTCAGAATACACTTACCTATCAGGCAGGCGCCGGCGTGGTAGCGGCGAGCAGGCCACAATCTGAACTGGAAGAAGTAAACCATAAACTGGGAGCGCTGAAACGTGCCATCCGTCTGGCCGAAACCATTTAATACTGAATATGAAAATTCTCGTGTTCGATAATTACGACTCATTTACTTATAACCTGGTTCATCTGGTAGAAAAAATTACTGGTGAAAAAGTGGACATCGTACGCAACGATCAGATTCCATTGGAAAATGTGCAGGCGTATGATAAAATAATTCTGTCACCAGGACCGGGCATTCCTTCGGAAGCCGGACTGCTTCTGCCTTTGATCAGACAGTATGCCGCAACCAAATCGATGCTGGGTGTTTGTCTGGGCCACCAGGCCATCGGGGAGGCTTTTGGTGGTAAACTGATAAATCTGTCCAAGGTTTATCATGGGGTAGCCACGCCGGTGAATATTGCTGAAATAAAAAAGCCTGCGAAGGAAGTGAATGCAGACCTTTTCAATGGATTAAAAGATGGATTTATGGCGGGCCGTTATCATAGCTGGGTAATTGATCCGGATGGATTTCCCGATGATCTGGAAATTACGGCTACCGATGCAAATGGTCATGTCATGGCTTTACGACATAGGAAGTATGATGTACTCGGTGTACAGTTTCATCCCGAAAGTGTATTAACACCGGATGGTGAATTAATTATGCGGAACTGGCTTGAAAAGCCAAAAGCTTAAAGCCAAAAGCCCAAAGTCCAAAACCAAAAATTGAAAATGAAAAATATTCTGAAAATACTGTTTGAATACAAAACCCTGACCCGGGAACAGGCAAAAGAGGTTTTGAGTGGCATATCCCGCGCTCAGTACAATGAATCCGAGATAACTGCTTTTATAACGGTATTCCTCATGCGCAGTATAACAATCGGTGAGCTGCAGGGATTTCGCGATGCCCTGCTGGAACTTGCGGTAAAAGCTGATCTGGATGATTACAATACTATTGACATCGTAGGCACCGGGGGTGATGGAAAAAATACTTTCAACATCTCCACACTGGCATGTTTCATCGTTGCGGGCGCGGGGCAGCCGGTGGCCAAACATGGCAACTATGGAGCAACCAGTATCAGCGGGGCCTCCAATGTAATGGAACAACTGGGCTATAAGTTGAGTAACGAACCGGGAAAACTGAAGAAGGAAATAGAAAAGGCGAATATCTGTTTCTTACATGCACCTCTTTTTCATCCTGCACTGAAAGCTGTAGGAGGCATCCGCAGGAACCTGGGCATCCGGACTTTTTTTAATATGCTGGGTCCGCTGGTGAATCCGGCATCACCAAAATTCCAGCTCATTGGTGTTTATAATTTGGAAATGGCACGCTTGTACACTTATATGCTTCAGAAAACAGGCGCTGCTTTTGCCATTATTCACAGCCTGGACGGATATGATGAACTCTCACTGACAGGAGATGCGCGTGTTATAACGAGGGAGGGGGAAAAGGTAATGACACCGGAACAATTGGGTAAGCGAATGGTATCACCCACTGATATCCATGGTGGCAATACGGTAGAGGAAAGTGCCAGAATTTTCCTTGAAATATTAAAAGGAAAAGGAACCTGGGCACAGAATGCAGTCGTATTCGCAAATGCCGCAATGGCACTATATTGCACGGGGGCATTTGCCAATTATGATCTTGCTTTTCAGGCGGCCGTGGAAAGTCTGGAATCCGGAAAGGCCCTGGCCAGTTTAACCACATTAATTTCTTTGCAATAAAAGCCTTTGAATGTAAGCCCTGGAATGAAAAATATACTTGAATATATCGTTTCTTATAAAAAGCAGGAAGTAGATCAGCGAAAAAAAGAATCGCCGGTTGGTGTGTTGGAAAAACATCCGTTTTTTATCAGGGAAATTTTTTCGATGAAGACATTTCTGGTAGATGAGCAGAGAACGGGGATCATCGCTGAATTCAAAAAAAAATCACCTTCCAAAGGAATCATCAACGACACGGCTACCGTGGAAGCAGTAACATCCGCCTACGAGCAATATGGTGCTTCCGTGATTTCCGTGTTAACTGACCAGCCTTCTTTTGGAGGTTCAACGGATGATCTGAAAAAAGCCCGCTTTAATAATCTGCCGATTTTACGCAAGGATTTTATGGTGGATGAATATCAGCTGCTCGAGTCCCGCGCGATGGGGGCTGATGTGATTTTATTGATTGCTGCCTGTCTTCGACCGGAGGAGACCAGAAAACTGGCTGCAACGGCGAAACAACTGGGGCTGGAAGTGTTACTGGAGATTCATGAGGAAAAAGAGCTCGAACATTTGTGCGAGGAGGTGGATGTGGTTGGAATAAATAATCGCGATCTGAAAACTTTTTCCGTTGATATCCAGCGTTCGATCCGCCTCGCAGAACAACTTCCCCTTAACAAGCTAAGGATTGCTGAGAGCGGAATTCGGGACGTGGAGACCATTATGCATATGAAAGCGGCCGGCTTCAATGGTTTTTTGATCGGCGAACAATTTATGAGATCGCCCGATCCTTCGATTGCCTTTGCCTCCTTTATTGATCAATTAAAAACGAATTTCAATGAGAGTAAAGGTTTGCGGTATGACGCAGCTCGATCAGATAAAAAAGCTTGACGAAATGGGCATTGATTTCGCCGGGATGATTTTTTATCCGAAATCACCCCGTTATGCAGGCAAATCCATTTCAGGCGACCAGTTGAAAAAAGCAAAATTGCGCATCGGGAAGGTGGGCGTTTTTGTAAACACCCCTTACGAGCAAATGATGCGCACGGTGGATGAATACGGTCTCGATATGGTACAGTTGCATGGCGATGAATCGCCGCGTACCTGTGAACAGATTGCGAATTATATAACGGTCGTGAAGGTTTTCAGACTGGGTGAAAACGATCCGATTTCATGGATCATCAAATCTTTCGAAGACGCCTGCGATATGTTCATGTTCGATACCATGGGTGCGGGCTACGGAGGCACCGGTAAGAAATTTAATTGGGAACTTTTGATGTCGGCAGGCATTGACAAACTTTTTTTTCTCAGTGGCGGCATTGAACCGGAAGATACGGACAGACTCAAATCATTTTTTACAGAAGAAGTTTCTAAAAAACTCTTTTCAATAGACATCAATAGCCGGTTCGAAACACATACCGGCATCAAGGACCTCGACCGCATAAAATCATTTCACGAATCGCTGGGCAAATAGAAAATACATGACAGAATTTACCACATATCAACAACCGACTGAACAGGGCTATTATGGTGATTTCGGAGGGGCTTTTATTCCTGAAATGCTTTATGGGAATGTGGAAGAACTTCGGTCGCGTTATCTGGATATAACGAGGGAACCCTCTTTTCTCCGCGAATTTGAATTGCTGTTAAAGGATTATGCCGGAAGGCCCACGCCATTATATTTTGCCGATCGGTTAAGTGAAAAATACAAAACGAAGATTTTTCTGAAACGGGAAGATCTTTGTCATACCGGAGCGCATAAAATCAACAATACCATTGGCCAGATTCTGCTGGCATTGAAATTGGGTAAGAAGAGAATCATCGCAGAAACCGGTGCCGGCCAGCATGGAGTGGCCACGGCAACGGTCTGTGCGTTGAAAGGTTTGGAATGTATCGTTTACATGGGAGAAAAAGACATTGAACGGCAGGCGCCCAATGTGGCGCGTATGAAAATGCTGGGTGCGCAGGTTCTTCCTGCGAAAAGTGGAAGTAAAACACTGAAGGATGCCACCAACGAAGCGATTCGCGACTGGATCAATCATCCGGCCAATACACATTATATTATTGGCAGCGTGGTGGGTCCGCATCCATATCCCGACCTGGTTGCCCGTTTTCAGAGTGTAATCAGTGCCGAAATGAAATGGCAGCTCAAAGAGAAAACGGGCAGTGAATATCCGCAGGCAGTCATTGCCTGCGTGGGTGGCGGCAGCAATGCAGCCGGCGCATTTTTTCATTTCCTGGATGAAAAACCGGTACGATTGATCGCTGTGGAAGCTGCCGGAGAAGGAGTCAACAGTGGAAGATCGGCTGCCACAACAACGCTCGGTACGAAAGGCATTCTGCATGGCAGCCGCAGCTTGGTGATGCAGACAGAAGATGGTCAGGTGGTGGAACCGCACAGCATTTCTGCCGGACTCGATTATCCCGGTATCGGACCACTACATGCGCATCTTTTTGCTTCCGGAAGAGGCGAGTTTTACAGCGCCACCGATCAGGAAGCGTTGAATGCTGCATTCCTCCTGGCCAGGCTGGAAGGCATCATCCCTGCTCTGGAATCCGCGCATGCACTGGCCATCCTGGAAAAAGTTTCATTTAATAAGGATGAAAATATTGTGATTTGTTTAAGTGGAAGAGGGGATAAGGATATGGCGACCTATATGAAAGAAATGGAAAATAAATAAAGCTGAATCATGTTAATATTATGAGCCGGATCAAAGAATTGTTCGAAAAGAAAAAGAAAAATGTGCTGAATGTATATTTTACGGCAGGCTTTCCCATATTGAACTGCACATTAACTGTGATGAAATCTCTTCAGGAAGCAGGTGCAGATATGATCGAACTGGGAATACCTTACAGTGATCCGCTCGCAGACGGACCCGTCATCCAGTCCAGTGGCAACACGGCCCTGGCAAACGGCATGACCATTCACAAACTTTTTGAACAGCTGAAGAATTTTCGAAAGGAAATTCAATTGCCCGTATTACTGATGGGATATATGAATCCCGTCATCCAATATGGTTTTGATAATTTTTGCCGGGATGCAGCAGCAGTGGGCGTAGACGGACTCATTCTGCCGGACCTTCCGATGTTCGAATTTGAAAAAGAATACGGCGCAGTCATTCATAAATACAATCTGGATTTCGTTTTTCTGGTAACCCCGGAAACTAACGGAGAAAGGATAAAAAAATTAGATCAGCTGAGCAGGGGTTTCCTGTATGCTGTTTCCTCTTCTGCTACTACCGGAAAAGATGCAGCACTGAGCGACCAGGAAAAATATTTCAACCGTCTTCAGGCGATGAAATTAAGCAATCCGGTGCTTATTGGCTTTGGGATTCGCGACAAGGTTAGTTTTTCTCAAGCCTGTTCTTATGCAAATGGCGCCATCATCGGTACTGCTTTTATAAAAGTGCTGGAGCATGCGAAAGAAAATGAAATTTTATCCCGCACAAAAGATTTTATCAATTCCCTGAAATGAAAATTGTCATCATTAAATACAATGCAGGGAATATACGTTCGGTGTTATTCGCACTGGAACGAATCGGGGCAGAGGCCCTGGTTACTGATGAGCCTGAATTAATATCCGCAGCAGATAAGATTATATTTCCAGGAGTGGGGGAAGCCAGTTCTGCCATGAATTATCTCAGGGAAAGAAAACTGGATCTGCTGATTCATGACCTTCAGCAACCCGTATTGGGGGTGTGTCTGGGTATGCAATTACTGTGTACCCATTCTGAAGAAAACGATACAAGCTGCATCGGAATATTCAGTGAAGCTGTTAAGAAATTTAAGCCTGACCCCCAACAAAAACTGAAAGTGCCTCAGATGGGATGGAATAACATATATGATTTAAAAACAGAATTGTTTGAGGGCGTACCTGAAAACAGCTATGGTTATTTTGTGCACAGTTATTATGCGGAGCTGGGAAACACCACGATTGCTAAAACGGATTATGTACAACCTTACAGCTCGGCACTGCATAGAGGCAATTTTTATGGTGTTCAGTTTCATCCGGAGAAAAGCGCAGCTGCCGGCGAGCGCATCCTGAAAAATTTTATTCAACTTTAGTTCACTCAATATGTCCATAGAAATCATTCCTGCCATCGATATCATGCACGGTAAATGTGTGCGACTAACGCAGGGAGAATATGCCAGCCAGAAAATTTATAATGAACATCCCCTGGAAGTGGCGCGACAGTTTGAGGACGCGGGGTTGAAAAAATTACATCTGGTGGATCTGGATGGGGCTAAAGAAGGACGGGTAAAAAACTGGAAGGTTCTGGAAACCATTGCAGGAAAAACAGATCTGATCATAGATTTTGGCGGCGGCATCGGTGCGTCATCCGATTTGAAAATTGTATTTGATTCAGGTGCCGCGTTTGCCACGATCGGCAGCATGGCTGTAAAAAATGAAGCGCTCCTGCGCGAATGGATGCTGATCTACAGTCCGGAGAAATTTTTATTGGGAGCAGATGTGCGGGAAGAAAAGATTTCCATTACCGGTTGGACAGTCAATACAGACATATGGATTTATGATTTTATTGAAAAATATATAGAAGCCGGGATCCGGCAGATTTTCTGTACAGATATTCTGCTGGATGGCGCCATGAAAGGACCTTCGCTGGATTTGTATAAAAAAATACTTGAACGTTTCCCGGATCTTCATTTTATTGCCAGTGGAGGAATACGTTCTTTGGACGATATCCATTTGCTGGAAGAAGCAGGATGTAAGGGTGCTATTGTCGGGAAAGCGATTTATGAAGGTTTGATAACACTCAAGGATCTCGCCAATGTTAACTAAGAGAATTATACCCTGCCTGGATATTCAAAACGGGAGAACCGTGAAAGGAACCAACTTTCTCGATCTGCGCGATGCGGGTGATCCGGTGGAACTCGGTGCACGTTATGCTTTGGAAGGCGCAGATGAGCTGGTATTTCTGGATATCACGGCAACCCATGAAAAAAGAAAAACGTTGAGTGAACTGGCTCGTCGTATTGCCAGGCATATCAATATTCCATTTACGGTAGGAGGCGGAATTTCTTCCATCGAAGATGTACACGTGTTACTGGAAAATGGTGCCGATAAAATTTCAGTCAATACCGCAGCTTTCAAAAACCCCGACCTGATCGCCGAACTGGCAGGTACGTTCGGAAGCCAGTGTGTTGTATTGGCCATTGATGCTAAAAGAGCGTCCGATGGCGAATACTACGTTTACCTGAACGGCGGACGGGTAGCAACGCAAACAACCTGCCTGGCTTGGGCGAAAAAGGGCGTGGACATGGGAGCTGGCGAAATTCTGCTGACTTCTATGGATCATGATGGTACCAAGCGTGGGTTCGCTGTTGAACTTACCCGGTTACTGGCTGAAACGCTGCCCGTTCCGGTAATCGCTTCCGGAGGCGGTGGAACAAAGGAACATTTTTCGCAAATCTTTAAGGAGGGTAAAGCTGATGCGGCCCTCGCTGCCAGTATCTTTCACTTCAGGGAGATTCCGATTCCCTCATTGAAGGAATTTCTCATAAATCAGGGAATCAACATAAGAATCTAATTTTGTGCTATGCAAATCAATTTTTCTAAATATGCAGACGGTCTGGTGCCAGCCATCGTGCAGGACGAACAGACCGGTACAGTGCTGATGCTTGGTTTTATGAATCAGGAAGCATTGGACAAAAGTCTGGAGCTGGGAAAACTCACTTTTTACAGTCGTTCCAAAAAAAGACTGTGGACAAAAGGCGAAAAAAGCGGGAATTATCTGATTTTGAAAGATATCAAACCGGATTGTGATGCCGATACCCTCCTGATCCGGGTCAGGCCTACAGGGCCGGTCTGCCATACCGGTGCAGATACCTGTTTTGATGAACAAAATATGGAGGCCGGATTCATCGGTAAGCTGGAGAAAATTATCCGAAACAGAAAAAACAATCCGGAAGACAACTCCTACGTTTCTGGTTTGTTTAAGAAAGGAATTAACAAGATAGCCCAGAAGGTAGGGGAAGAGGCTGTGGAACTGGTGATTGAAGCAAAGGATTCAAACGAGGTATTATTTTTGAACGAAGCGGCGGACCTGCTTTTTCATTTTCTTATTTTACTCGAGGCAAAGGGGCATAATTTAAAGGAGGTAACCAGCGTTCTTGAAAGCAGACACGATAAAAAAACGGCATGAAAAAATATATCATCTTTTTACTGGCAATCGCTGGATCTGCCCGGGCACAGCAGCCAAAACCTGCCGGGTTTCATATCGAAGGTCATATCAAAGGTCTAAGTGAAAAATCAATCGTGAGTGTAACGGATGCCAACAAACCCACAGATACCCTGGCACGTGCTGCTGTCAAAGCCGGCATGTTTATATTGACTGGTCATTTAAACGAGCCGGGTCTGCTGGTACTAAATTTTTCTTCAGCCGGAAAAAAAGCTTCTGTTTTTATTGGCAATGAAAATGTGTCGGTCAGTGGCGATGTGAATGATCTCACGGCAATGCAGGTGAAAGGATCTGCATCGGAAGCGGATTTCATTGCATTCCAGCAGTCTTTCAATGCCTATTTTGCAAAATTGAATCAGCTCAGTCAATTGTCAAATTCGCCGGAAGGCGCTTCCAAAAGGGATTCCATCGGCGAGGCATATCAAATGACCGCAATGGCCATTCAGACAAGGGCAGACAGTTTTATTCAGCAGAAAAAGAATTCTTATGTAAGTCCTTTCCTGCTGGTGGTGATAAATCAGTTGTCGGACGATGTTTTTTTACTGGAAAGACGACTGAACAGCCTGTCTCCGGATGTGCAGCAAAGTATGTATGGTTCTTATCTCCGGGAACAAATCGACAATGGCAAAGTGGGAGCCGTTGGTAGTGAGGCCATCGAATTCACGCAGGCAGATACAGCGGGTAAACCGGTAAGTCTTTCATCATTCAAGGGCAAATATGTACTGGTAGATTTCTGGGCCAGCTGGTGCAAACCCTGCAGAATGGAAAATCCCAATGTGCTTTCCGCCTATGAAAGATTTAAGGCAAAAAATTTTACGGTATTAGGCGTTTCACTGGACAGAAGCCGGGACGCCTGGATCAAAGCCATTCAGGATGATAAACTCGCATGGTCGCAGGTCAGTGATCTGAAATTCTGGAGTAATGCCGTTGCCCAGCAATATAAAATCCAGCAGATACCGCAGAATTTTCTGATTGACCCCAATGGGAAAATTATTGGAAAAAATCTTCGGGGTGCTGACCTCGATAACAAATTATGTGCTTTACTTGGATGCAACTAGAAATGGTGTAGTTGCCTCTTATACAACTGCACGGTGTTTTCAAAACCCAGGTACAGCGCGTCCGTAATCAGTGCATGCCCAATGGATACTTCATCCATAAAAGGAATTTGTTCCGCGAAGTATTTCAGGTTTTCAAGATCCAGATCATGGCCTGCGTTAATGCCCAATCCCATTTCCTTTGCCCGCGTTGCCGCTTTCAGATAGGGCCAGACAGCTTCTTCTTTATTTCCCTTATATTTTTTTGCGTAGCCTTCCGTATACAATTCAATGCGGTCCGTGCCTGTTCCCACAGCCGCTTCCACCATAGCAATCACAGGATCCACGAATATGGAAACGCGGATACCGGCCTTCTTGAAAACGGCAATGATATTTTTTAAATAGTCTGCATAACGAATCGTATCCCATCCATGATTCGAAGTGATCTGGCCAAGTGCATCGGGTACCAGGGTCACCTGTTCGGGTTTCGTCGCCAGCACCAGGTCCACAAATTTTTGTTCTTCACAATTTCCTTCAATGTTGAATTCTGTTGTGATTATTTTTTTTATGTCGGCAACATCCTGGTAACGGATATGACGCTCATCCGGCCTTGGATGAACCGTAACCCCATTCGCACCGAATCGCTGCGCGTCAATAGCTGCCTTCACTACATCCGGATTATTCCCTCCCCTGCTGTTGCGCAACGTGGCGAATTTATTTATGTTAACCGACAGTCTGATCATAACATAAAGGTAAAAGCTCCAAATGGAAAGCCAAAGCTTAAAATCAGTATGGGAGTGTGAAGGTGTGAAAGTGTGGTTGCAACATTCAGTCGGAAGCGGACCGCCAAACCGCCAACCGTCGACGAAAAAAGGACCCGCATGGGGTCCTTTTTCAATCCTGGAAATGCAGTTGTAAATACCTGGTAACAGTGTTTAGAACTTTGTAAGTATTGAACTATATAAAATGTTTAAACTCGTATTTTTTACGCTGATCTGATAAATGCCCGACTCCAGCTTTTGCACATTGTCTAAATGAATCTGATTTTTTCCCTGATTCACATTCACCCCCATCATTCTCAGAATCCTGCCCATCTGATTGGAAAGTACGATGATGCAATGATCCTCGGCATCAGCACTTATCTCCACGGTGATGTCATTCGAAAATTTCTCAGGATAGCTGATGATTTCCATACATGCTGTTGATTTTCCTGGATACTCTTCGTCTGAGAAATACATTAGCGGTTATTATTGTTGTTAGGCAATCTCCGCTGCTCGGTTTTAACCGGCAAAGGAATCAGTCGCATATTCTTGTAGCCTGACTGGCTTTGAGCTGCTTCGGAAATCAGCTCTTTAATATTTTCAATCAGTGTTTGTATCGTTTTCATAAGGTTGATTTGAATACTATATATCTATTTGCCTGCCAGAACTTAAATGGATATAAACCAGCAACTTACCTGTTGTTTAAGGGCCTAAATTTCCCTCAATGGGAAACCAACAGTCTAAATTGGACTTTTCTTAAAAACGGGTGACCAGTTTCAGATTGAGCAGCCGTGGAGTCAGCCGCTGTGGCATCGCGTAAGTAACATTGCTGAAGTCTTTCACAAACAGGTAGGAAATCGTATTCTCCCGGTCAATCACATTAAATATTTCCAAAGTAAGCCAGATGTTGTCCAGCTTACGAAACGGATTATGACTTCTGCGATTAGATTTATCGTTGTCAAGCAATAAGGCGCTGAACCCCACGTCGGCCCGGATATAAGGTTCAATAATCAGGGCATTCCGGTATTTCACACTGCCCGGTACACTGTAGGGAAGATTACTTCCGTAAATAACATTCAGATAAACTTTGAAGTTTTTATTAGTAGAAAGATAATCCTGGATGAACATCCCCAGAGTCAATAAGCGGTCCGTCGGTCTGCGTATCCATCCCTGCTGAACCAGTGTACTGTCCAGGGGCCTGTTCAAAGAGTCGATTGTATAATCGTAATAGCTCGCACCTTTTATTTTTTCTTTTGTCTGCATCACACCAATACTGATCCAGCTTTCAGCATCTTTCACCAGGTTGGCAAACAAACGCCCTTCCACACCCACGGCATATGCCTTCGCATTATTATTCGCATCATATTGAATACTCACATTATTGATATTATATGGATTTACATTCCACAGGTCTTTATAGTATGCTTCCACCGATAGGCGAAATGGTTTTTCATTCTGATGAAAATTGATATCAAAGCCTGCAGTGGCCTGGAAGCTCTGCTGCGCTTTCACCGCCGGATTAATTGTGCCATCCGGGGCGCGTAGTTCGCGGTAAAAGGGAGGCTGATCATAAATGCCAATGGCAGCCTTATAGATGATATCCTGTTTACTGTTGGCGGGTTTCCATGAAATGCCCATTCGGGGAGAAACCAAAAATTGTTTTGTGAATGTATTATAGTTTAACCGCGCACCTGCCTGAAGGGAAAAGGCCGGATTTTTTTTGAAGTTAATATTGTCCTGAAAAAAACCGTTGAATCTTCCGATGTTCAGATTATTGTTTCCGTTCACTACATAATTCAGGTTGAGCGCACCCGGCTGATAGGGCAAGGAATATCCGACAGAATCTTCGTATATCCATTCGTGCAACTGATCATGGATGGTTTGTAGTTCGGCAGCTGCACCCCATTGAAAAAAATGATTGTTTTTGTTGAAGTATCCTTTGTGCGCAAAGCTGTATAAATGGATATCCAGATTGTCGCGCGCAAAATTCTGATTACTACCGACACCAAGTGGGTTTACAATTTTCCCGAAGTCAGCACTGCTCTTATCAAAATCCCTTTCTCCAAATAAATAATCTCCCGTTATATCATAGTTCTGACTTTCCATATCGCTGAAACTGGAAAGCATCCATTTCAGTTTGAGATTCGAATTGATTTGCTGATTCCATGTCAGTCCCACGAAACCGGTTTTGTATTTATCTTTTTCCTGACCACTGAAAAAGATATCGAGCCCGAGATTGGCAGAAAAATAAGGAGAGAAAACCGCGGTGCTCAGCTGGGCCGATAACGGAATCAGGTTAAATGAAGTTTGCGAGTAGACGCCAAATAACTCCAGGGAATTTTTTGGATTGAACTGATAGGTAAATAATCCCTGCGCATCGGAAGAAGAAGGAATATAGTTTCCTTTTGTTTCCTGTGAACTGAGCAGGTTGGAAAAACTTCGATTCCGCGCACCGACGATATAACTGAATTTTTTATTTTTTGATGATCCTTCCAGTTCAAGCCCCTGTTCCAGTAAGCCGATATAGGCAGAACCTCCAAATTCAGTAGGCTTTTTATATTGGATGTCCAGTACGGAAGAAATCTTGTCTCCGTACTTAGCCTGGAAACCACCGTTGTAGAAATTTACATTGCGGGTCATTTCAGGGTTTATAAAACTTAGTCCTTCCTGTTGCGCATTACTCACCAGATAGGGCCTGAAGATTTCGAAATCGTTTACATAAATCAGGTTTTCGTCATAATTACCACCACGCACATTATATTGGGAGGTGAGTTCATTGTTGGACCCCACGTAGACTTTAATCAGACTTTCAACACCTCCGATCGGCGTGGGAATATTAATGGCATCTTTTGGATTGATCCGGATCAGACCGGCTTCTTTACGATCCCGGTCACTGGTGACTGTTACATTCTCCAGTTTCAAATCCGATTTCTCCAGCCTGATGATGATGCGTTCTTCTTCCTTATCATTCAATATAAAATTTTGCTGCAGACTTTTGTAACCGGTATATGAAAAGACAAGTGCAAATGCTTTGTCAACGGGCACGTGTATGCGAAATGTTCCGGAGTCGGTACTAACCCATCCCGTTTCCTTTCCCAGTAAAACAATGGAAACACCGGCCAGTGGCTTTTCATTTTCATCCAGTACCCTGCCGGATACGATGGCTCCCGGTTTTTGGGCAAGCAGTTGTGTCAATGGAAATAACAACAGGCATATGAATGCAGGAAGCCTCATGCGATCCGCTTCATCAGCCGGATGGTTTCTTTGGGATCCGCTGACTGAAATATACTACTGCCGGCAACCAGTATATCCGCACCTGCTTCCACCAGGGAGGACGCATTTTCCAGTGTAATACCACCATCAACTTCTATAAGAATCTCTTTGCCGGTTTTAATTATCATTTTCTTTAGTTCCCTTACTTTTTCCAAAGAATGCGGAATGAAAGATTGTCCGCCGAAACCCGGATTCACCGACATGACCAGTACATGATACAGGTCTGCCAGAATATCTTTCAGAAATTCTACCGGCGTATGTGGATTGATCGCGACGGCCGGTTTCATACCCAGGGCACGAATCTGTTGTATGTTGCTGTGTAGATTTTTACAGGTTTCCATGTGAACAATCAGAATATCGGCACCTGCTTTTTTAAAGGCGGGTGTGAGTTTTTCAGGTTCTTCAATCATGAGATGTACATCACAGATTTTCTTTGTCGCCCGCCGGATGTGTTCAATCACGGGAATTCCAAAACTGATATTGGGAACAAACCGACCGTCCATCACGTCGAGGTGAAGCCAGTCTGCGTCGCTTTCATTAATCATTTTACAGGCATCATCCAGATGCAGGAAATCCGATGCAAGGAGTGAAGGAGCGATCAGGGGCATGTAATTTTTTTTGTACGTTACCTGTTAACAAATGTACTGTTAGTGAGAAGGATGAGCAAATCCCGCTTCGAGCATATCCATGCGCTGTCGTGCTTCAATAAAATCCTTATCCAGTGAAATGGCCTTCCGGTAATTACTAATGGCTTCTGTTTTTTTGTGTAACGCCTCGTAACTTCTCCCCAGCCAGAAATATGCATCCGGATCTGTATTGCTAACGGTGATGGCCATATTAAAAGTCTGCATGGCTGCATTAAAATTTCCCATTTGAAAAAAGGCCCTTCCTTTTTCCAGATAGGCATCGGTGGTTTTCCAATCCCGCGATATGCAGGAATCAAACTGCGCAATGGCTTTTAAATATTGTTTTATATTGGCGTAGTAGATTCCCTTGATAAAAAAAGGATCAATTAAAATCAATGCCGAATCCTGCTTGAGAATAAAATCACAGATCTGAATGGATTTGGGATTTTTTTGTTCAGCATATAAATGCGCCAGTTCGAGTCCGTAGGTGTCCACACCCTGTGCGAAATAGGCTTTTTGCAGTGCCTTGATGGCTCCCGAAGTATCTTTTAACTGTTCCAGTAAAATCGCTTTTTCATACAGTGTTTCCGGATCCAGAGAGTCCCTGCCGAGCATGTTGTTATAAATAGCCAGGGCCTGATCAGGTTTGCCAAAACCCGCATAAGCCTCCGCCAGTAACCGCCCGGCCTGGGGATTGGCGTTGTTATCGTGATAAACTTTCTCAAGAAGGCTGATTCTTTCTGCGTGTTTCCCCAGGATGGAAAGGTTGGCTGCATAAGGCAGGGCGTTTTGCAAAACGGGTTGCAGATTCCATGCCTTATGGAAATCATCGTATGCCAGTTCGTGTGCATTTTCCTGTGTGAGGCGAATGGCTCTTCGAAGGTACAAAGAAGCATCTTCGGGAAATTGCCTGATGCTGTCGTTAAGCGTTTTATATGCCGGGTTGATTTCGACGACCGAAACCGGCGTTTCAGCATCGGTTTTTTTATTTTTGCAGGCATTGATTGCCAGCAGGGACATGATTAAAACGAAGCATTGATATTTACATCGCGACATGCACAAATTTAAATCATTCCTTCCCTGCTTTTGCTTTCCGTTATGTAAATGCTTTAATTTCATACCAAACTTCGTTTATGTTTTCCGCACTATTGCAGGTTCATAGTATTTTACGCTGGGTGATTTTAATTTTACTGGTTCTTTCTATTTTACAAAGTCTGATCGGCTGGCTGAAAAACCGTGAACTGAGGGAAGGGGACGCGAAGCTCTGGTTGTTTACCATGATCAGTGCACATACAACGCTTTTGATCGGGCTCATACTGCTGCTGTTTGGACGCTATGGTATTCTGAGCAGCGGTTTGCCCGAAGGAGTTGAATTGATGAAAGATAAATTTTACCGTTTTTTCTGGGTTGAACATCCGGTAGGAATGCTGATCGCTACCTTGCTGATCACCCTGGGAAGAGGGGTTGTGAGAAAACAAATAACAGATCCCTTAAAATACAAAAGAGCATTCTGGTTTTTTCTGATTGCGCTGGTGGTGATACTGGCAACGGTTCCCTGGCCGGGAAGAGAAATTGTCGGCCGCGGACTCTGAATTTTTATATTCACCGGCCCATTTGCGGCACAGAATCTGCCTGTTTTATCCAGGATCTTTTCATTTTGAACAGTTAAAAAGTGACTGCGAACAAGAGATCCAAAATCCTTTGATGTTTGGTAGACCGAAGATGATTATCCCGGTATCTTCAGAGGGGTCTTTTATCAGATTTCTTCGTATAGCGTTCGTATAGTGTTCGTATGTGCTTCGTCCACTATTGGTCTGGCTGGACCAATAAAACACGGTCGCCGATCGGCCAGTATTAGAAGAAATAAGCCTTATAACAGGTATCATACCGGTATTTGCCCCTATTTCAACAGAATTGACATAAGTTTTTTATATTCATACCCATAAATGCAGGCCATATGATCAGATTTCAGGATATCCGGGAAGGCGATATAATCCAAGCAGATTTTGGCGGACAGCGTTTTGATGGAGAAGTTACCAATGTAAACCACGAAGACAAACAGGTTTGCGTGCATAACGGGGATCAGGACGACTGGTTCGACCCCAATGACATACATGCCATTCCCCTGGATGACAATCAGTTGACCAAACTGGGCTTTGAAAAGGTCGTAAATGACGACAAATCAGTTAAATACATGCGGGGCCCGTTCCGGCTTATGATCCCGGCTGCCGGTCAATTCGGGGAGCTGGAAATCTGGTATCGGGAAGACAGGCGTCATATTCACCATACAATTGGCGTGCATGAGTTACAGAATTTCTACCAGCAGATGACGAAAGTGCCGCTGAGCAGGGTCTGAAACCAGTATTTTCCTTAGTTTTTGGCCTTCCCGACGGTCATTTTAGCCAGAAGCGCATATTTATTCGATGAAATTTTATTCTTTCGCTGAGTAATATTATCTTTGCGCTCCCAAAATCTATGGCTAAACAAGCGCTTATTAAACAGGATGGATCTATTGTCGAAGCACTATCCAATGCTATGTTTAAGGTGAAACTGGAAAATGGGCACGAAATACTGGCTACTATTTCAGGAAAAATGAGAATGCATTATATCCGGATATTGCCAGGTGACAAAGTAGGCGTGGAAATGAGTCCATATGATCTGACGAGGGGGAGAATCATATTCCGGTATAAATAAGAGCCGGTCACAAGGAGTTTGAAAGTTTAAAGTTAAAAGATACTTGTATGAAAGTGAGAGCATCCATTAAAAAGCGCAGTGTTGATTGTAAGATCGTGCGCCGCAAAGGCAAGTTGTACATTATCAACAAGAAGAATCCCCGTTTCAAACAGAGACAGGGTTAATCTTTTGATCAGTTAATAAGTAGAAAAATAAAAAAAAGTAAAAGATGGCGCGTATTGCCGGTGTAGACTTACCAAAAAACAAAAGAGGCGAAATTGGCCTTACCTATATCTTCGGAATAGGACCTTCTACTGCCAAGTATATTCTTGCCAAGGCAGGAATCAGTGTTGACAAGAAAGTCAATCAGTGGAATGATGAAGAATTGAATTCAATTCGTAATATCATTACCAACGAGCTGAAAGTAGAGGGTGCTCTGCGTTCCGAAGTGCAGATGAGCATCAAGCGCCTTTTGGACATCGCCTGCTACCGTGGTGTGCGTCATCGTAAGGGACTGCCGGTTCGTGGTCAGCGTACACGTACCAACAGCCGTACTCGTAAAGGAAAACGGAGAACAGTGGCCGGTAAGAAAAAGGCGCCGAAGAAGTAGAAAGGTTGATAAATCAATCATAGCACCGATTTCAGAGTCGAACCAGATACGGGGTGCACGGGGAGGTCGATTCAAGTTTCCCGCCTGAGGCGGGGAAAATTTTATAACCAGATTACCTAATTCGAACAATGGCAAAAGCACAACAGGCTACCAGCGCAAAAGCGGCAGCGAAAAAAAGAGTGGTTAAGGTGGATGCATATGGAGATGCGCATATTTCTGCCAGTTTCAATAACATCATCGTTAGTATCACCAACAAAAACGGGCAGCTTATTTCATGGAGCAGCGCCGGTAAAATGGGCTTTAAAGGTTCCAAGAAAAATACCCCTTATGCTGCGCAGATGGCCTCTGCCGATGCTGCAAAAACGGCACTGGATGCAGGTTTGAAAAGAGTGGATGTATTTGTAAAGGGACCGGGTTCCGGAAGGGAAAGTGCGATTCGTTCTTTGGCAAATAATGGCATCGAAGTGGTAATGATCAAAGACGTTACACCTTTACCACACAATGGTTGCCGTCCGCCCAAAAAGAGAAGAGTTTAGTCGGTTTTCAATTCATATATTTTTTATCAAGCTGGGCAGGATTCAATTTTAAGATTTTTCATAATCTTGTCCGGGTACTCAAAAATCTAACAACTACAATGGCACGTTACACAGGTCCCAAGACAAAAATTTGTCGCAAATTCGGTGAACCGATTTTAGGAAATGGAAAATGGTTAACCAAAACCAGTAATCCTCCGGGTCAGCATGGCGCAACAAAAAAGCGTAAGCAACCAGGGGAATATGCACTCCAGTTAAAAGAGAAACAAAAGGCTAAGTATACGTATGGTTTGCTGGAGCGCCAGTTCCGTAAAACCTTCGATGAAGCTTCAAGAAAAAAAGGTGTAACCGGTGAAAACCTGATCCGCCTGCTGGAATCCAGACTGGACAATACCGTGTATCGTTTGGGAATTGCAATTTCCCGCCCCGGTGCGCGTCAGCTGGTTTCACACAAACACATTACCGTGAATGGTGAAGTGGTAAACGTGCCTTCTTTTCAGCTCAAACCAGGAGATACCATCGGACTGAAAGCCACTTCACAGGCAAATGCCGGTTTGACCAGTGCTGCCCGTGGAAAAAACAATAAGATCAACTGGCTTGACTATAATGAAACAGAAATGAAAGGAACTTTCATTTCATTTCCTGAAAGAGAAAGCATCCCTGAGAATATCAAGGAACAACTGATCGTGGAATTGTACAGCAAGTAATCGCATCTTAGCATTCATCATTCGTTAAATCGAAAATTTAAATATGGCCATTTTAAATTTCCAGAAACCAGACAAAATCATACTTCAAAAAGCAACTGATTTCGAAGCTCAATTCGAATTCAAGCCTTTGGAGCCAGGTTACGGTGTAACCATTGGTAATGCACTTCGCAGGGTATTACTGAATTCTTTGGAAGGATATGCGATCATCGGTGTTAAAATCGAAGGTGCTGACCATGAATTTGCAACACTGAAAGGTGTTACAGAAGATGTGGTTGAAATCATCCTGAACCTCAAGCAGGTTCGGTTCAAAAAGAAGGTTGACCATGAAGTGGCACAGGAGAAAATTACACTGAGCCTGAAAAATAAAACCGAATTCACTGCTGCAACCATTGGCGAAGCGTTGCCAAGTTTTGAAGTAATGAATCCCGGATTACTCATTTGTACCATGGACGCTTCTGCCCGTGTGGACATTGAGATTACCATCGGCAAAGGCCGTGGTTATGTACCGGCTGAAGATAATAAGCCCAAAGATGCACTGTTTGGCTACATTCCGACAGATGCTATTTTTACACCGATCAAAAATGTGCGGTATTCTATAGAGAACACCCGTGTGGAACAGAGAACGGATTTTGAAAAACTGCTGATGGAAGTTTCCACCGATGGTACCATTCACCCGGAAGAAGCCGTTAAACAGGCTTCCCGTATCCTGATCCAGCATCTGATGATCATCACCGACGAAAACATCACTTTCGATAACAAGGAAGAAAAGAAAGAAGACCTGGTTGACGAGCAAACCCTGCAGTTACGTAAAGTACTGAAGACACCACTTGAAGATCTGGATCTTTCTGTAAGAGCTTTTAACTGCCTGAAAGCAGCTAAAATTAACAGCTTAAGCGAACTGGTTACCTACGAACAGGAAGACCTTATGAAATTCCGCAATTTCGGTCAGAAGTCTCTGGCAGAAATTGAACAGGTTTTACATGAAAGAGGACTTCATTTCGGTATGGACCTTTCCAAGCTTAAGCTGGATGATGAATAATGCTTAGAGTATAAGCAGCACAATTTGGGAATATGAAGTTGTGTGAATGTGCGGATTATGAAAATGAAATTAGAAATTTTATTTTCTCATCTTCACGGTGTCACAATTACAAATTTCCACATTATTAAAAGGATTCTATAATTCCTGACACGGTATAGAATCATAAAATTAAACAGTCATGCGTCACGGAGACAAAGTCAACAACCTCGGCAGAACCGCCTCTCACCGGAGAGCCCTGCTCAGCAATCTCGCAGCCCAATTGATTCAGCACAAAAGAATCGTTACCACGCTGGCGAAGGCAAAAGTTCTCAGAACTTATATCGAACCTCTGATTACCAAAGCAAAGGAAAATACTACGCATCAGCGCAGGGTTGTTTTCAGTTATCTGCAGGATAAGGAAGCGATTACTGAACTGTTCGGCACCGTTGCTGCGAAAGTAGCAGGTCGTCCGGGCGGATATACACGTATCATTAAACTCGGTGCCAGAACCGGGGATGCTGCAGAAACGGCGATGATTGAACTGGTTGATTTCAACGAAATTTACGGCAAGGGTAAAGGAGAGGCGAAAGAAGCCGGCAAGAGAACCCGCAGAGCCGGTGGAAAGAAAAAAGCAGATGCAGCCGCACCAGCTGTCGCCGAAAAAGTGGAGTCAAAAGCCGAACCAAAAGAAGAAAAAGCAGCTGAATAACTTGTATTCGCTTCATCATATTAAAAGCAGCCTCGTTTTACGGGAGCTGCTTTTTTTTAGTCTGCAATTGTGACAGGCTGAAAGTGTGGAAGTGTGGAAGTGTCTGTTAATAAGTTTTCCACTTTCACACTTTCACACTTCCACACTTTCACACTAGTTTTCCTTTCTTTGCAAAATATTTCTCAATATGGCAACAGCTTCTAATCGTTCAGCAACACTTGTACTGGCAGATGGATCGGTACATCATGGGCAGGCTTATGGAAAAATCGGGACGACTTCAGGAGAAATCTGTTTTAATACCGGTATGACCGGCTATCAGGAAGTATTTACCGACCCCAGTTACTATGGCCAGGTTTTGATCATGAACAGTGTTCACATTGGGAATTATGGCGTAAAAGATGCGGACGTGGAGTCTGACAGTGTAAAAATACGCGGACTGATCGGTCGCAATCTGGAAGAACAATTTTCACGCATACAGGCAAAGGGTTCGCTGGATGATTATCTGAAAGCAAATCAGATTGTATGCATCGAAGGTGTTGATACCCGTGCGCTGGTTACCCATGTGCGTTTGAAGGGAGCCATGAATTGTATCATTTCCTCTGAAATATCAGACGTAAATGAATTGAAAAAAATATTGGGAAGCGTACCTGATATGGATGGACTGGAACTTGCTTCCGCTGTGTCTACCGAAAAAACTTACGAGTCCGGAGATCCCGCGTCGCCGGTACGCATTGCCGTTTTGGATTATGGCGTCAAGAAAAATATAGTTCAATGCATGATCGACCGTGGTGCCTTTGTAAAAGTCTTTCCTGCTAAAACTGATTTAAAAACACTGAAAGAATTCAATCCCTCCGGTTATTTTTTATCCAACGGCCCGGGCGATCCCGCAGCCATGGATTATGCAGTTGATACGGTAAAGGATATTTTAAAAGAAAAAAAGCCTCTGTTCGGAATATGTCTGGGTCATCAGTTACTGGCGCTTGCATCCGGCATCCCGACTTTTAAAATGCATCATGGTCACCGCGGGCTGAATCACCCAGTAAAAAACCTGGTTACCGGCAAATGTGAGATTACGACCCAGAATCACGGTTTTGGCGTGGATCCGGTTTCTGTGAGAAAAAATGCAGAAGTTGAAGTAACACATGTCAATCTCAATGACGAATCGATAGAAGGAATCCGTATTAAAAACCGGCCCGTATTTTCAGTTCAGTATCATCCGGAAGCAACGCCGGGCCCGCACGACAGCCGTTATCTTTTTGATGAATTCATTGATTTGATAAAAAAAAGTTAAGCACTCCGGTTTCAGCATCCATCTATTGGTTTTGAGCTTCCCGCATTCAGCTTTGGGCTTAAAATGATGTATTTTTGCACCCAATTAAACCTCACCTTTCGTGGCATTGATTAAGAGTATTTCGGGTATACGCGGAACGATTGGGGGCAAGCCCAATGAAAATCTGACGCCGCTGGATATCGTTCGCTTTTCGGCTGCATACGGCACCTGGATTAAAGAGTCCGTGAAGCATTCAAAAAAAATCGTGATTGGACGGGATGGCCGCATCAGCGGAGAGATGGTCCGCAATCTGGTGGTTAGTACTTTAACAGGACTTGGGCTGGATGTTCATGACCTGGGCCTGTCTACCACGCCGACCGTAGAAATGGGGGTGGTTGGAGAGAAAGCGGCAGGAGGTATTATTATTACTGCCAGCCACAATGCAAAAGAATGGAATGCACTTAAACTGCTCAACAGCGATGGAGAATTCATCAGTTCCGAAAACGGAGTTTGGATTTTGGAAAAGGCAGCTAAAGATGATTTCTCTTTTTCGACCGTAGATAGGCTGGGTGTTTATTCCGTGGATAACAGTTATCAGTATAAACATATACAGGCTGTTTTGGATTACCCGCTGATTGATCTTCCGGCTATACGGGCCAGGCATTTCAAAGTAGTGGTGGATGTAATCAATTCCACAGGCGCTTTATTTATTCCACCCTTACTCAGGGCTCTTGGTGTCGAAAATATCCGGATCCTGAATGAGGAGGTAAATGGAAAATTTGCGCACAATCCGGAGCCGCTGCCGGAGAACCTCACAGCCCTGAGTGCCGAAGTGAAAAAATCCGGCGCTGATCTGGGCATTGCGGTTGACCCTGATGTAGACAGACTTTGTTTTGTATGCGAAGACGGTTCTATGTTTGGTGAGGAGTTTACCCTGGTAGCGGTGGCAGATTATGTGCTCTCACAAAGGCCGGGCAACACAGTGAGCAATATGAGCAGCACCAAAGCGCTTAAAGAAATCACATTAAAACACGGAGGACAATACTTCCCTTCTGCCGTGGGGGAAGTGAATGTGGTAAATAAGATGAAGGAAGTGCAGGCGGTGATCGGCGGAGAAGGTAACGGAGGCATAATTGTTCCGGACCTTCATTATGGACGCGATGCCCTGATCGGCATAGGTCTGTTTCTGAGTGCGCTCGCCCGCCATAAAAATGGTATGCGTTCCTTCCGTTCGAAATATCCGGATTATTTTATATCGAAGAATAAAATTGAACTGGAACAGGGCGTGGATGTGGGCAGAATTTTCGATCAGATAAAAACAAAATATAAGAATCATCCGTCCAACACAGACGATGGTTTAAAAATTGAATTTGATGATGACTGGGTACATCTTCGTACTTCCAACACGGAACCCATCATTCGCATTTATGCAGAAAGTAATTTTGAAACGACTGCGAATAATATCGCCATTCGGCTCATGAAAGATATCCGGGAGTTTATTTAAACTTCCTAAATTTTTATGTTGATGGAAAGAATTTATTTTGACAATGCGGCTACGACACCGCTGGATCCTCTTGTGCTGGAAACCATGATGCCCTATCTGACTGAAAAATTCGGCAATCCTTCATCCATTTATTCATACGGCAGGGAAAGCAGAATGGCCATTGAACAGGCAAGAAAAACGGTTGCAAAAATATTACACGCACACCCCGCTGAAATATTTTTTACCAGCGGTGGGACGGAGAGCAGCAATGCGGCCATTCGCGCTGCCATTCAGGATCTGGGCTGCCGGCATATCATCAGTTCACCACTGGAGCATCATGCCACTCTGCATACGGTTCAATACCATCATGACCGGGGAGAAGCGAAACTTCATCTGCTCCGCGTTTTGCGGGATGGGCACGTTGACCTGGATCAGCTGAATGAACTTCTTTCAGAAATAAAGGAAAAAGTGCTGGTTTCGCTGATGCACGCAAATAATGAAACCGGGAACCTGCTCGATATTCAAAAAGTTTCAGAGCTGTGTAAAAAATACGGAGCCATTTTTCATTCCGACACGGTGCAGACGGTTGGCCATTATCCTTTTGACCTTAGCAAACTTCATATACATTTTATTAATGGTGCTGCACATAAGTTTCACGGACCTAAAGGCGTTGGTATTTTATACATCAATGAACAACTCAAGGTAAAACCAAACATACATGGTGGGGCACAGGAAAGAAATATGCGTGCCGGTACGGAAAATGTGTATGGTATTGTCGGTTTTGCAAAAGCATTTGAACTGGCCTCTGAAAGAATGGAAGAAGAAGCGGCATATATTACCGGGATCAGAAATTATATGGCCGAAGAATTGAAAAAAGAAATACCTGCAGTGGAATTTAACGGAGATCCGTTTGGAAGAAGTCTCTATACTGTTTTAAGCGCTAGTTTTCCAAAGTCTGAAAAAGCGGAAATGCTTTTATTTAATCTGGACATTAACCACATCTGTGCATCCGGAGGAAGTGCATGTACCAGCGGTGCACAGCAGGGTTCACATGTAATTCGCGCAATATACCCCGGGTCTGACAGATCCACGGTGCGCTTCTCTTTCAGCCGTCAGAATACGAAGAAGGAAGTGGATGAAGTTGTAAGTAAACTGAAATCACTTATATAATAAAGGGTATAAAAAAATCCAGTCACTACGCTGGATTTTTTTATGGGTGTCTGAGTATGAATCTTCGAAGGGATCAGATGGATCTTGGACCAAAAACGGGCTCTTCAGCCGCGAATTTACGCCTTATCTCATTCGGATTTTCAATTCACAATCAAAACTTCTTCACAGTTTTATGATTACAGAAAATGTTAACATTTTCTTCAGTATCGCTTAAAAATTCTGAACAATGACCATCTGGCTTTTAATATTTTCTCCGTTCGCCGTCAGCCTCACAACATAAGTTCCGGAAGAAATACCACCTGCTTTTGAAACCTGTGCATGCTGGCGACCGGTTAAATTTTCCCAATGGGTTTCACTTATTTTATTTCCAGAAAGATCAAAAATTTCCATTTTCACCTCGCGTAGTATTTTATCTGATTCTACAAATACCATATTATTCTGAATAACCGTAGGATAGATCCGGGTTCCTGCCAATACTATATTGTTGATTTGAACAACTGGTGTCTGATTAATGGATCCGTCTTTACCAATTACTCGTACACGATAGAAAGAAGTTCCGGTTAAAGGATGTGCATCCGTATATTGATAATTTTGCTGGTAATCGCTGCTATTGATGGTTATTTTAGAAGGCAGGTGATCGATATCGATAAAATTCATGCCGTCTCCGCTACGTTCAATATCATAATGATCAACACCTGTTTCCATGATGGTTGACCAACTGAGATTCACCTGCTGTTTATCTGTAAAATCACCTTTGAAATTATTCATTGTCATCGCCAGGGTTGCACCGCCTGACATATTGAAGCTGATCCGGTTACCACCTCCGTTTTCATAATATTCAATAACCATGTTATAATTTCCGGAAAGTATGGCTGTATAAGAAGTGGTAGTATAACCATGGTCTCCCCAGTTATTGATTACAAAAGTAGTTCCACCATCCAGACTCAAACGGTATCCGTCATCACCACCGACAACAAAAGTATAAGTTCCATTGGGCAGGCTGTTTTTCAATCTGTAACGAACGCTGAACTGGTTTGTATTGATTGAACAGTCGCTGGTGCCATAAGTAACATTATCACCACCAAAGCTTTCATCAAAATTGGGAGTGCCAACTGAACCTTCGCTTACATATCCTTTGTAAGAATCGAAATTCATACCTGTGTAAACGTAACCGATCCATTGATTGTTTGAACCGTAGGCAGCGGGATTTCCACTTCCAGTACATGCTTTCACCACATCGAAGGAAATCCGGTTGTCACCAAAGTTTTCAAAATATTCTACAACCATATTATACGTACCATTCAGATGAACGGTGTAGGCAGACGATACATAACTCTGCGCATTCCACATATTCACCGACCAGGTGGCGCCACCATCCAGACTGAAACGGTATCCGTCATCACCACCAACCGTAAATATATAATCTCCGTCAGCAAAGTTGCTGGTCAGTTTGTACCGAACGCTGAATGTATCCGTTACAATCGGACAACCGTTGGTCGAATAATTTACGCTGGCACCGCCGAAACTTTCATCAAAGCTGGGACTTGCACTGATTCCTTCATTCACAAAACCCTTATACGTATTAAAGGAAGACCCTCCGTAAACATATCCGATCCATACATTACCTGTTCCATAGGTGGTTTGATCACCTGCTGGTGTACAACCGGCAAAGCTTAGAACGCTTACAAGAATCAGGGCGGCAGAAAGTAGAATTGTTTTCATAAAAATTGGTTACTTCCTATATAGCCAAGCCGGTGCCATTCTGTTAAATACTTGAAATACAATAAATTACAGTGTATTTTTACTCCCGCTTTTTTCCCATCACGGGAATATTTTACGAAAATGAGGAAGGTTTTTATTAAATTTTTTCTATTGAAATGGATCATTCTATCTTGTACCCTTTAGCTGCCACATGCCAAAACCTGCTGTTTTACCAAACCGAGTATATTCGATTGATGTATTAAGGGGTGCCGTGATGATTATCATGGCGCTGGATCATGTCCGTGATTACTTTCATGAAAGTGCCTCTCTGGACAGTCCCACCAATTTGCAGACAACCACCCCGATTTTGTTTTTCACCCGGTGGATCACGCATTTCTGCGCTCCTACATTTGTTTTCCTGGCAGGTATCTCGGCCTTTCTGATGAGTCAGAAAAAGACAAAAAAAGATCTCAGCAGGTTTTTGATAAAAAGGGGCTTTTGGCTGATTTGTGTTGAGATCATTATTGTAACCCTCGGATGGACCTTTGATCCTTTGTATCATGTTTTAATCCTTCAGGTAATCTGGGCCATCGGTATCAGTATGGTGATCCTCGGTCTGCTGGTATGGTTGCCGTCCAATGCCATTCTGATATTCGGGATTCTGGTGATTGGATTTCATAACCTGCTCGACTATGGAGAAATCAGCCGGAATGGTCAGGTAGGAATTCTGTGGGATATTATTCATCATGGATTTTTTGAAGCCATCCCATTTGCTCCCGGTCATATTTTCCTTCTTCTGTATGCTTTTTTGCCCTGGACCGGCATTATGATGTTCGGTTATGGACTGGGCAAAATCTTTACAGCTGATTTTACTCCTGGGAGAAGGAGGAAAATATTATACATTACCGGCAGTACTTTCTTTTTGATATTTTTCATTCTTCGTTCCTACAATCACTACGGTGATCCGCAGCATTGGAATCTGCAAAGAACACAATTTTATTCCTGGCTTTCATTTATCAATCTGAGTAAGTATCCGCCTTCACTGGATTACATAGCGCTTACGGTTGGAACGGCCATGATTGTACTGGGATGGCTGGATCGAATCAGGAAAGATTCATTTTCATTCGTCCGCGTATTCGGACGCGTTCCGTTTTTCTTTTACATTCTGCATATTTATCTCATCCATACGCTTACGGTGATACTTTTTTATTTGCAGGGATATTCATCCAAAGACATCGCACCACAGCGCGTGCCATTTTTATTTCGTCCGGATCATTTTGGATTCGGCTTACCCGTTGTTTACATTTTATGGATGGCCGTTATCATGATATTATATCCGTTATGCCAATGGTATGACAATTATAAAACCACCCATAAGAAATGGTGGCTGAGTTACATTTAAGTTTTGGCGTTTACTGCAGAAGTCCTTTGATCTCATTGATTTTAAGTAAAGCTTCGACCGGAGTAAGACGGTTGATGTCGATGTCATTCAGCATTTTTCTTATCTGTTCGAAGGTCTGGGAATGGGCATCAAAAATGGAGAGTTGTACCTGGGGTGCTGAGATCTTTTTCAATCCGTCTTTCAGTGCGGAATTTTCACCGCCCCTGCTTTCTTCCAGTTGTTTTAAAATCTGGTTTGCACGTTCTATCAGCGAAGAGGGCATCCCCGCCATTTTAGCTACGTGGATCCCAAAACTATGGGTGGAACCACCCGCGGCGAGTTTACGAAGGAAAATAATTTTATTTCCCAATTCACGACTCGTAATATGATAGTTTTTTACGCCTGAAAATTTATTCTCGAGCTCATTCAGTTCATGATAATGTGTGGCAAATAATGTTTTTGGTTTGAAGGGCGACTGATGCAGAAATTCAGCAATACTCCAGGCAATGGAAATGCCGTCGTAGGTGGATGTGCCTCTGCCGATTTCATCCAATATGATCAGACTTCGGGAGGTAATGTTATTTAATATACTGGCCGTTTCATTCATCTCCACCAGAAATGTAGATTCGCCCCCGCTCACATTGTCGGATGCACCTACCCGGGTAAAAATTTTATCTGTAAGAGGAATTTTCGCTTCGGAAGCAGGAACAAAACTTCCCATATGGGTCATGAGTGTGATGAGTGCCACCTGACGAAGCAGAGCAGATTTACCACTCATGTTTGGGCCTGTTAGTATAATAATCTGTTGACCGGAAGGATCGAGCATAAGGTCATTGGCAATATACTCTTCACCCGGAGGTAAATTCTTTTCTATCACAGGATGGCGGCTTTCCGTTAGTTCAAGCACCGGCTCGTCCTTTATGATTGGTTTTTTATAATGGTAGCGAAGCGCATTCCCGGCAAAACAGAGAAGACAGTCCATGGTGGCCAGAACAGAACAATTTACCTGGATGGGCGCAATATAGTCACGGAGCGCCAGCATGAGTCTGTCGAAAATGCCCGTTTCAATTGCCTGGATCTTTTCTTCTGCTCCGGTAATTTTCTCCTCGTATTCTTTTAATTCGGGTGTAATATATCTTTCTGCATTGGCGAGTGTTTGTTTTCGTATCCAGGTTTCAGGTACTTTGTGTTTATGGGAATTGGTAACTTCCAGGTAGTATCCGAATACATTATTAAAACTGATTTTCAAAGAAGAGATCCCCGTAGCAACGGATTCTTTCTGTTGCAATTCCGCCAGGTATTGTTTTCCGTTGGATGCGATGTTTCGAAGCGCATCAAGTTCTTCATCCACCCCCGGCCTGATTAAATTTCCTTTTGAAACCAGTGCAGGCGGGTTATCCAGTAAGGTCGCCAGGATCTGATCTGCCATCAACAGGCAGGGATTTAATAATGCTGTTAATCTTTTAATATAAGGTTCAGAGAGGGGCAGGCAAAGCTGCTGCACATGAGATATTTCATAAAGGCCGCGTCCGAGTTGTAATACTTCCCGGGGACTGATTTTTTTTGAAGGAATACGGGAAAGCATTCTTTCCATATCACCGCAGGATTTAATATGCTGGGTGAGCTGCGTTCGAAGATCCGGTTCACGGATAAAAAATTCCACCAGTCCAAGTCTTTCCTCAATCGGAATCAGGTCTTTCAACGGCATGAGCATCCATCTCTTCATCAGGCGCGCACCCATGGGAGAAACCGTATTGTCCAAGGTTTGTAAAAGAGAAAAATGATGATCACCGCTGGGTAGTAATTCCAGATTGCGAACAGTAAACTGATCCATCCAAAGATAATTTTCCCTGTCCAATCTCTGTATGGTTGTAATATGCTGCAGGTTCGGATGCTCGGTGTCCTTCAGATAATGAAGAATCGCGCCAGCTGCAATGATTCCCAATGGAAGGAACTCAATTCCAAAACCTTTGAGTGAATGTGTTTGAAAATGTTTGAGCAGGTTTTCTCTTGCATATACTTCATCAAATACCCAACTCTCCAGTGAGTAAGTATAAAACCGGTCACCATACGTTTCTTTAAAAATTTTCTGATGATTTTTCTGGAAGATGACTTCTGCCGGCCGCAGTGTTTGAAGAAGTTGATCTATGTAATCCGCGCTGCCTTCAGTTGTAAAAAATTCACCCGTGGAAATATCCAGAAAGGCGATGCCCTGAACGGATTCACCCATATGTATGGCCGCCAGGAAATTGTTGCTCCGGTGTTCCAGTAATTTGTCCTGCGTAGCCGTGCCGGGCGTTACCATTTCCGTGACGCCGCGTTTTACTATTCCTTTGGCCATTTTGGGGTCTTCCAGCTGATCACAGATGGCTACCCGAAAACCGCCTTTTACCAGTTTGTGCAAATAGGTGTCCAGAGAATGGTGCGGAAAGCCTGCCAGTTCGCTGGAGGATGTCGAGCCATTGTTCCTTTTGGTGAGGGTGATGCCGAGTATTCGGGAAGCATGGATGGCGTCTTCGCCGAAAGTTTCGTAAAAGTCCCCCACGCGGAACAAGAGGATGGCATCGGGATATTTTTGTTTAATCGCCCGGTGCTGCTGCATTAAAGGAGTGTCTGCTGAGATTTTCGACATGCGGAGGATCCGTTGCTGTTGTTCAGCTGCTTTTCGCGCCGGATGCGGCAAATGTAAGAAAGCGATGTTCAAAAATTACAGGGTTTTCACGCCTGTGTACAAC
>Ga0206961_1013_pt1 | contig 46843 bp, 38 predicted proteins | sample Alteio_BWOrgHeat_30_FD_153238 | JGI IMG/M metagenome (GOLD analysis project Ga0206961, IMG submission 153238) | Enriched cells from forest soil in Barre Woods Harvard Forest LTER site, Petersham, Massachusetts, United States -... | ecosystem: Environmental > Terrestrial > Soil > Temperate forest >...
GGCCAAACAATCCGTCCAGAAAGCCGACCCGGATAAAATAGCTCTGAAAGAAAGCCCACCAGGGATGGGCAAATACATTGAACAGATTTGTTTTTTTTTCCCTTCGCAAACAAGGATTCAGCAGCCAGCGTGCTGAGTTTATTATTCTGAGTAACATGTTCCGAAATGGTATGATAGGAATAATGAAGTATATCCCCCCTCAGATGTTCTACCGGAATATTTTCCTGAAGAATAATTTTATCATGGGGGTTTGTTCCACCCCATTGGGTTATTCTTCTGTCGAAAAGGCGGATTTTTGTATCCGGGTACCAGCTGCCGTGACGAATGAATTTTCCACAATAATTACTGCATCTGTTCATCCGGTATGCTCGATTCGTATAATTTTCTTTTGCCGTGCGAATGGAATTTCTAAGTACCGGGTCCAGGGCTTCATCCGCATCGAGGCTTAACACATAATCATAGGATGCCAGTTCAACCGCTTTGTTTTTCTTTTGAATAAAACCCTTGAATTCTTCCTGTTTTACAATCGCTCCTTTGCTTTCGGCAATGGTAACCGTCTGATCAGTTGAATAAGAATCCAGAATCAGAATTTCGTCTGCCACTTCCCCCACAGAATCAATGCACCGGCCGATATTTTTCTCTTCGTTAAAAGTTATGATAACAACAGATAGTTTTTCCATCAATAGGCAGAATTTAGCTGGTTGGAATCATAACCGGTTCAACAATATCTGCACTGTTTTTCCTTTCTCCGATCTGCTGACGCCACATCGCGTAATAAAGTCCTTTCTCATCTCTCAGACTACTGTGCGTGCCTGTTTCTACCACTTTTCCTTTTTCAAGTACATAAATGCGATCAGCATGCATAATCGTAGATAATCTGTGCGCAATCAGAACAGTGATCTGATTTCTTTGTGAAGAAACCTGCCGGATGGTTTTCGTAATTTCTTCTTCGGTTAAAGAGTCGAGCGCTGACGTAGCTTCATCAAATATCAGTACGCGGGGTTTCCTTAATAAAGCACGGGCAATGGATAAACGTTGTTTTTCGCCGCCGGATAATTTAAGACCGCCTTCACCGATCATGGTTTCCAGTCCTTTTTCCGCTCTGTCCAGCAGATTGAGACAGGAAGCTTTTTTCAATACATCCATCAGATCTGCTTCTGTAGAACCGGGGCTCACGAACATCAGATTTTCCCGAATCGTGCCGGAAAAGAGCTGTGTGTCCTGTGTTACAAATCCGATTTGATTTCGGAGATCATCGAAATTGATTGAATTTTCATCCAGATTATTATAAAAAATCTTTCCCCGCAAAGGGCGGTAAAGACCAACCAGCAACTTCATCAGTGTTGATTTTCCGGAACCCGATGGCCCGACAAAAGCAATCGTTTCGCCCACATGAACATCAAAGCTGATTTGGTCAATCGCGTAATGCTGAGCCGTTTTGTGTTTGAAAACCACATCCTGAAAACGAAGCTCTTCAACATTCCCCAGGTGTTGGGGGTGGGCGGCTTCCGGTTCTGGGACTTTTTTCATCAGCACCTCGAAATTATTCAGTGATGCCTGTGCTTCCCGATAAGAAAGCACAATATTGCCAATATCCTGCAATGGACCAAAAACAAAAAAAGAAAAAATCTGCATCGTAACCAATTGCCCCGGACTCATCATATGCCTGAATATCAGCCACATTAAAATAAACAGAATCACCTGGCGCAGTGTATTCACGAAAGTCCCCTGTACAAAACTGATGCTGCGTATCCGTTTTACTTTTGTGAGTTCAAGGCCAAGGATTTTATAAGTGTTGTTGTTTAATCTGTTTACTTCTTCCTGCGCCAGCCCAAGACTTTTAATTAATTCAATATTACGCAGTGATTCGGTTGTAGAGCCTGCCAGCGAGGTGGTTTGATTGACTATATTCTTCTGTATCGTTTTAATCTTTTTGCTGAGCAGACTGCTGATCCAGGTCAGCAATAACACCCCCACGAGATAAACAATCGGAATACTCCAATGTATAAAAATCGCCGCATAGGTAAAAACGAAAATGACTCCGACAATCACACCGAACAATACGTTAATGAAATAGCTGATAAATTTCTCTGTGTCTGTACGGACTTTTTGCAAAACACCCAGCGTTTCCCCACTCCGCTGATCTTCAAAATCCTCATAAGGAAGCCGCATAGCCTGCTGCAATCCATCCGTGAAAACTTTGGCCCCAAATTTTTGCATAACCACATTCATGAAATAGTCCTGGAAGTTTTTGGCGATCCGGCTGATCATGGCAACCAGTATCGAAAGTAAAAGCAGATTGATTACCCCTGGGTTTTTCCACGAAAAAGCATAGAAAAACTGATCGGAAGAGAAATCCTGATGTAAATGATTCGCCTGTACATAATCGTTGGAAAGATTAACGATTTTCCCCAGGATGATGGGATCCATCAATGAAAAGCCTGTATTCAAGAAAGCCAGGAACAGGGTAAGGCCAACCAGCCATTTATAGGGTTTAAGATAAGTAAGTAAGATTTTCATATCATCAAATAACAGTTGCACCGGCAACTGGTTTAGAAATTACTAAATTTCTTACAATTTCGATAAAAATACATAGAAGGCCGGATTTAAGTGGCGGATTCCTTTGCGAAGAGTTTTTCAGTAGTGCAATAGAGAAATAACGGGTAAAAAGAGAAAATGAGAACACCATACTGCGTTTGAAAAATGGATTCTAAAAAACAATAAACCAGTAACAGTGTTCCGATAATCCATAAATCTGTATTATCAGCCTGTATCATCATACGAATAAGTCCGATACAGATAATCAGAAAAACGATTAAACCGACAATGCCATTTTGCAGGGTAGACTCCAGAAATTCATTGTGTGTATTGTATCTCAGATAGCCGTGACTTTTTGGACTTTGGTTTCCTACGTACATATTCAGTGATGAATATTTTTGGTCTAGGAAATGTTGCGCATCTCCTGGACTAACACCCAGTAACCAGGCATTATTTTCATACAATATTTCTGCAACGAGCTTCCACTGAAGTAACCTGAATTGCACACCATTAAAGTAAACTCCGGGAGTAAAGCGGTCTTGTTCGATCAGGTCGATCTTACCATGGAAAATGTCTTTAAACCGGCTACTTACCGGGTTGGACGTGAGCGTAAGGGTAGTTATGATGATCGCGCTGATAGCAACAGGCAGGACAAATCCTGTTTTGAAGATGCCTGCCCGCTTCCGGGAGAGTCTGAGGTAGATCAGGATGCTGAAAAATGTAAAAATAATAACCATTTTTGAAGCAAGCAGTATGATAAAAACAATGAACCAGGTAATAACGAAGAAATGAAAGAACCTGTTCAGGAGGTATTTCTGCTTTCTTACTCCATCCAATTGGTAAATCAAGGCAACGAAAGTAAAAATGGAAAAATATATGGCATGCAAATTAAATGGTGATACCAGTGCGTAATGAAAAAAAACAGAGATATCATGGCCAACCATGTATTTCTGTGCGGCTGCCCCCAGACAAAAAACCATAACCATCGACAGAAGCAGTATATAATATGGCATGATCGTATTTCGGAAATCCCGATTGAGATAGGGGCTGTAGTAGAGAGCGATCGGTACAAATAGTAACGTAATTTTTACTTCGATCTGTACGACACCAGTGGCCAGATCTTTCGTGTAACTAAGTGCCGTCAGCTGCAATAAATAAAATACAGCGCAACCAATTACGAAGAAATCAGGTCTTTTCGATTTCATGAAACGTCCGCCATCAGCAATGGCGAATAAAAAAGTAAAACCCAGAATCACGCCTATGCAGGTGCTGGACATTACCCGAAATCCGCAAAATATGCTTAAAAAGAAAGAAGAGTAAATGATTGGCAGGCATCTGAGTAAAAACCTGGTAAAACGCAAATGATTCATGCCAATCCTTTATCTGTTCTGCCTGTTTTTCCTGATGAAGGCAAACCTGGATTTCAAATTTTTGCTCATGGCCCACAGACCTCCGATAAATATACCACCCAGGAAACCGGACGCGAGCATGATGGATAAACGTGGGCTGGCTGGTTTTGCATATTTCTCAAAATTTTGCAAAACCTGTATGGCGTCTACAAATTTCAATACTTCCTGGTATTGGTAAAGTTTCTCATTCAGGCTTATCATTTGAACATTCACATCAGAAATATCAACGATAAAAGAGGAGGAGCCTGGCTGCTTTTGACCATTGCCCGACTCAATTTTCTTTTTTGTTGAATCCAGTTTGTCAATTTCACTTTTAATACTTTCCAGAATCTTAATGGTATTATCCTTTCGGATCTTTACTTTTTCCGATACGTACTCGTTGTTTTCGAGACCATATATAATGGCCGTCTGCAGGCTTTCCAGTGTGGCAGTATCGGTCACAAGCACATCAACCGTAAACCCACTCGTTGGCTGTGTGATTTGTATATCCGCTGCTTCCAGACTTTTAATGTTATTTATAAGCGAAACCGGGCAATTGAGGGTTCTTGATAGTACGTTATATTCACCATTTTTACGAAGCGTATTCCAATTATCTAAAATTTTTATTTCTTCTGAATTACTCAATACCTGCGAATGGAGTATCAGGGTAGAGCCATATAATCTTGGCTTTACAAGGAATATGACCAAACCACATACAATGCCCGCTATCGTTGCAGTAATTAGTTCCCGCTTGTATGTGGAGAGAAAATGTGAAATTCTCTCTAAAACTTGAATCAGATCAATTTCGTCATTGTCGTTTCGATCTGACTTGACCGTTTCCGCCATAAAACTTACTGTTTAAAATTTTATTTGTCCGTGGTAGAATTGATTATGCCAATGACAGGGATTGATGGGATTCCCGCAACATGGCGCAAAATACATAAAAAAAGATGAGCCTGAAAAAACAATCGGCGAGGACTTCATATCCAACTGTCAAAGATGATCCTATCAATGGTAACAATGGGATCTAAATATTACTTTTGCGTCCTCGAAAAAGCTGTTTATTTGTAATGACGAAATAGACTTCTAATGCAGCCCGCACCAGGGTTGCAAATCAACTATTTGATCTCTATGGCCAATGTAAATAAAATTTCAGTTATACTGGCAACCTATAACGCAGGTAAATATCTGGAAGAAGCCTTGCAAAGTATTCTCAGGCAAAACTATCCGGGGTTGGAATTGATTGTGATGGATGGTAAATCTGAAGATGATACCCTGGATATAATCAAAAAATATCAGGAAAGTATTTTTTTCTGGAAATCCGAACCGGATAAAGGGATATATGATGCCTGGAATAAGGGAATTGCCGTTGCTACCGGAGATTGGGTTATGTTTCTGGGGAGTGATGACAAATTATTGCCAGACTCTTTGATTTGCTATTCTGATTTTATAAACACGGTACCTCAGGATGTTGAGTTTATATCGTCAAAAATGATGTATACCGACAAGTATATGAACCCATACAGAACCATGGGATGGAAATGGGAATGGCCCAGGTTTCAACTTGAAATGACCGTGGCACACACCGGATCCTTGCATTCAAAAAGATTATTCAGAAAATACGGGTTGTATGACACGGATTATAGAATTGTTGGAGATTTTGAATTGCTGTTGCGTCCCGGAAAGGAATTGAGAACTGCCTTTTTGGATAAAACGACCGTGATGTACAGGGAGGGTGGGGCAAGCGACAGCTATGCTGCTATCCTGGAAGCCCGTAAAGCTTCCAGAACTACAGGTAAAGCTCCGAACTATAAGTCTTTATTGTATACTTCTCTTGTCTGTATTAAGTATACAGTCAGAAAAATTTTGCACAGGGCTAAAATTAATGTGTTTATTAGAAAATAATATAAATAACCTGCCCCGATGACCAGGCAGCCCATCAAACTGCCAAACGACTTAATATGAAACAATTCTTTTCCAAGGGACATGAAAGGTCGGTTCAGGCCAAAAATAATATTACGTCTTCAGTTATCATCAAAGGTGCCCAGGTTGTCGTCAATTTTATTTTGGTGCCCCTAACCATTGACTTTGTTAACCCACGTCAGTATGGTATTTGGCTAACGTTAAGTTCTGTTATAACATGGTTTACTTTCCTTGACATTGGATTGAGTCATGGGCTGAGAAATAAGATAGTTGAAACAGAGGTTTTGGGGAATAACCTGAACACGAAAATATTTGTCAGTACTACCTATGCAACTTTGATCGCCATTTCGTCGGCCCTGTTTTTACTTTTTCTGTTGATAAATCCTATGATCAACTGGCACCTGATTTTAAAAATACAGGACTACTCACAAAGTGCATTGAGCCAGCTGGTGCTTTTATTATTCAGTTTCTTTTGTTTTCAGATTATCCTGCAAAATTTGAATTCCATTTTAATGGCGAATCATGATCCTGCAAAAGTTTCCCTGATTAGCCTGACCGGACAATCCGCCAGCATTATTGTCATTTATCTTCTTTCAAAAACTATGTCCGGGAATTTATTTATCCTGATACTGGTTTTGGGGGGCATTCCGCCATTCGTTTTATTCGTTTCGAGCTTACTATTATTTAGAAAAAGTTATCGCAAATATGCACCCAGTTTTAAACTGGTCAGATGGAAATATGCAAAAGAGCTTTTAGGTATTGGAGGCAATTTTTTCATCATAAACCTGGGTGTAATTGTATTGTATCAATCGGACAACATAGTGATTACCCAATTATTTGGACCTTCCGATGTGACTACTTTCAATGTTGCTTACAAATTATTTTATGCGGTTATTATGATATTTGGCATTTTCCTTACCCCATTTTGGAGCGCTATTACAGACGCATATCTGAAAGGAGATCTGGAATGGATTAAAAGAATCCAGTCAAAATTTCGCAGACTTATTTTGTATCTGGTAGTGATCACTATGTTACTGGTGATTTTTTCGCCATTTATATATAAAATATGGCTGGGTAATAAAGTGCAGGTCCCATTTTCAATATCAGTCTGGATGGGCATCTACGTAGCTGTTTATCTATGGCATAATCTCCATGTAATTATTTTGAACGGAATTGGCAAAATTAAACTTCAGGTATATTTAGTTATCGTTAGTTCTATAGCCAATATTGCCATTTCAATTTGGTTAAGCAAAAAAGTGGGATTGATTGGGGTGGTGGTATCAAATTCTATTGTATTTCTGGTAATGGGGATTATTCTGTCGGTTCAGTGTAAAAAGATTTTAAATAACCAGGCCGTTAAAATCTGGAACAAGTGATTTATGCTACCTTGACCAAACAAGAAAATAAAGAAAACGTATGCGAATAAATAAATATTTACCCTTCGCATTAATATATTTTTTCTTTAATTCACTGGGGCTTCCGCTGGGACTTACTTATACAACCATCCTGTCCCCCGTCTTATACTATTGGATATTGACAACCCGAAAAAAGGAGATTTTGTGGCCATTTTTACTGGCACTTGTCCCTTTTATGATCGTTCAGATAAATGAGGGAGTGGAATTAAAAACATACCTTATTTCTATATTGAATATAACTGCGGTGTATATTTTCTGTCAGGCATTTTACACATTTCTCACCTGCTGCCAGGATATAGAAGGGGTTTTCAGAAAAATTGTTATCATCAATTTTATATTTTGTCTGATTGCTATACCCTTATATTTCACCAGGTATTATGATATTTTATGGATAAAACAGTTTTTAACTGAGGGCGTGGACGATTTCCTGAGGCTAAAAATGTTTACTTATGAAGCTTCTTATTATGCAACACTTTTTATTCCCCTGTTTTTTTTCTATTTCCTGAAGATAAATCTGGGGCAGAATAAAAGGAATATTTTAGGGATACTGGTTATGATTGTCCTACCATATCTGCTTTCGTTTTCGCTGGGCGTTATCAGCTCGATTATTATCTCTGTAATTGTTATGTATATTCTTCTTTTTCGGTACCTGAGCAAAAAAAGGAGCGTTTGGTGGGTGGGAATTTCTGTTAGCAGTTCTGTACTGCTTTTACTGACGGCACTTTTGATTTTTTCTCCCGATAATACACTTTTTCATCGCATTGGTAACATCCTATCCGGTAATGATACCTCCGGAAACGGCAGAACTTCCAATGCATTTATGCTGGGGGAAAAAATATTGCAGTTGAGAAATATTTATTTTGGTATTGGGCCGGGTCAAATAAAAGTGATTGGCGCGGACATTATCAAGGGTTTTTATAATTATCCCATAGACTACAATGTTGTGACCATACCCAACGCCACTGCTGAATCGCTCGTTATCTTTGGAGTGGCTGGACTGGTTGTCAGATTCGCTGTAGAAATCTTTCTCTTCTTTTATACCAGGGTTTGGACAAATTATTATCGGCTCTTAATGTTTACATTTATTTTTCTTTATCAACTTACCGGAAGCTTTATTACAAATCTGGCTGAATATGTAATTTGGATTATCGCTTTTACCCCGGGGTTTTACCAGTTTGATGTAAAAACCCGGCAGTATACCAATTAAAAAACTTTTAGGAATGAATAAATATGCTTTACGGAAATTTTTTGAACCGATATACCCTGTGCTGGATATAATACTTTCCCCTTTTATCCTGCTTGCCTCCATTCTTTTATTCGCAATCCGTAAAATGAGGGTTGCAAATATGCCGGTAAGCAAGAAGATATTCAAAGCAGTAGGAGTTTTTCCCATTACCAATCACTACTATGAGCCATTATTTGACGACAGGCTTTTAAAACTTCCATTTGACAGGGACAGATATCTGCCCGGAATTAACTGGAATGATGAGGTGCAGCTGAGTCTGTTAAATACCTTTGATTACGGTGCGGAATTGTCTTCTATTCCTTATAAAAAGGAAAAAGAGGATTTTTCGTTTTACTACGGCAACCCTTCTATACGACCAGGCGACGCGGAATACTTGTATTGTATTGTACGTCATTTTTTGCCTTCCCGTATAATAGAGATTGGAAGCGGGTATTCAACGATGATGGTTCAAAAAGCAATCAATGATGCCCGGATAAGTAGCCCGAACTATCAGCCAGAGCATATATGTATTGAGCCATACGAAATGCCCTGGCTGGAAAAAACGGGTGTCCGTGTTATCAGGCAGCTGGTTGAAAATGTTGAGCCGGATTTATTTCAGTCGTTGGGGGAGAATGATATTCTTTTTATTGATTCCTCTCACATGGTTCGACCACAGGGAGATGTTTTATTTGAGTTTCTCGAGTTACTGCCGGTCCTAAAAAAAGGAGTAATCATTCATGTGCATGATATTTTCTCCCCCCGTGATTATACAAAAAGGCATCTCGTTGAAGATGTGATGTTTTGGAATGAGCAATATATCCTGGAAGCATTTTTATCCTGTAATCGGGATTTTGAAATAATTGGAGCACTAAACTATTTAAAATCTCATTACCCAAAAGAGATGTTTGCAAAGCTTCCAGTTCTTGGAAAAATGCAGGAACAGATACCCGGGTCATTCTGGATACGAAAAGTGAATTAAAAAGGCAGATGTTCAGGAAATTTCCTTTTTGAAAAGATACACTCTGATGATGCCCCCCTTTCCAAATCTGGAGGCGAAGAATTCCATCACTAAAGCAAAAGGTAGTATCAGACCAATTGCGGCAATCAGGACTTTGCTTTTATTATTTTTCAACTCGAAAATTATATTCTTTTTATACCCAAACTTTTTTAACAAACTGTCTACCATCCCCAGAACGCCTAAGTGAAAAGAAAAATAGCTGGTCTTGACTGGAATAAAATGAAGGTCAGTTAAAAATTTTTTCAGTATTTCGGGTGAAAAATGATTGATATGTCTGGGTACATCCAAATGAATCCAGTTTTCCTTAGCGATTCCCGATTGCCAGCTACTGATATTTGGGACTTCAACAATCACCATGCCATCGGCTCTGACATTATCAGTCACCAGTTGTTTAAGTAGGATTCCGGGTTGAGGCAAATGCTCCAATACGTGAAATAATGTGAGTGCTTCGAAATTTATGTTGAATATTGATCCGGCTGAATAAAAATTGGTGTTTACATCCAGTCCATAAATTTCTCTGGCATAGGCAGCCCTGTCTGGAGACGTCTCCACAGCTTTCACCTTCCACCCGTCTTTTTTCGCCAGATTGCCAAATTGGCCTTTACCTGTTCCGAAATCCAGTAAGTTTCCTTTCTGGGTTTTAAATTGATCCAGCTGATAAAGAACGCCGTTATATTCTCTTCTGATAATCTTGTCAAAAATAGAATCCCGGTTCTCAACTACTTTATATACTTCATCAACGTACAATTTATCTACATCTATGGTTTTATGTACAACCGTGTACCGATGCGAGCAATTCAGACATTGTACAATATCACATTCCGGAAACTGGGGCACATTTTTGTAAACGACAGAAGACGTTTCGACGTTACATAAAGGACATCTTTGACTCATACTATTGGTTATTTGCTGCATTTATTATACTCGCCATGAGCGCCTTCGCTGATAAAGTCCATGAAAATTCATTGACTCGTTTTAGACCGTTTTCTTTTTGGGTTTCATACAAAATCGGATCATCCAATAAGGCATTGATAGCCTCTGCTATACTTTCAGGCTCTTCGGGATTGATATACATGGCGGCATTACCGCAAACTTCAGGTAAGGCAGTGGTTTTAGATACGATCACAGGAATACCGGATGCCATGGCTTCCAGGGGTGGCAGACCAAAACCTTCTGCAAATGAAGGAAAACAAAAAATACCGGCCATAGAATAAGTTAATATTAGTTCTTCATCAGTCATGGCACCTGTAATAATAATCCTGTCCTTTATGGCGGAATCGCAGAGCATTTTTTTCAGGTCGGGCGTTTTCCAATCGGCTTTGCCGACAATAACTAACTGAATTTTCTTGTCTTTTAGCAATACAATTGCTTTCAGTAAGTTTTCAATGTTTTTCCGCACGTTTAACCTTCCGACAAATAATAAATACCGATCCGGCAATTTATATTTTTCTTTTGTTAGAGATAATTTATTGGGGTCATGCCACAGAAGTGGTTTGTATGCTTTGTTTACTGCCAGTGGCACAATGTCGATTTGTGACCGGTTTTTTGTGTAATTATATTTCAGGAGATCATTGGAAACAAAATGTGTTGTGGCAATAAGCCGGTCACTCCGGTTGCGGGTAAGCCATGTCAGGGGCGAAAAATACAGCCTTTCTTTCCATGTAAAATACTGCGGGAATTCCCTGAACAGAACATCATGAATAAATGAAATGGTTGGGACCGAATGCGAAAGGCCAGGAAAAGTCTGGTATAACATTACATCTATGTCTAATGACTTCACTTTTCGGGACAACAGAAACACATTCGATAGCATATTGTTTTCTGCCCATATATACTGAAGTTTGATGTTGTCTGATTGAATCGGGAACTGAAACTTTCTGTCATTTTTATCCAGGAAAATAATCCATTTGTGATTGGGAAAAAGGGTCAGTAATTCGGGCAGAAGATTTTGTAATACGACCTGTGTGCTCACCGGACCACTGAAAAACCATTTTGCATCTATTCCTATTGTCATGATCTGGCATTAAAATTCAGCCATTATACTTTTTGCACATCTTCAAAATGCCGGCGCGCATTTTAACCTCTGATTCGAAATACATATTTATAAATTTTTATCCTTGTAGCATTCGAGTATGAATGCGGAATATTGGTCTATTATTTTTGACCACGTAAATTCTTCCTCAATTTTTCTGATATTACTGGCAATCATATTGTTTTCTTTTTGTCCGTGGACAATTGACTCTACGAGAATTTTGACTTCTTCGGCATCCATAAAATAGTAGGCATCCTTTTGCAGAAGGGAAACGTTAAATTCATTGTTATTGGCAGCTATCAGCGCACCACTGGCCATGGCTTCCAATAATGACGGGTTCGTTCCGCCTGCACTATGTCCATGAAAGTACAGTGCGGAAAAAGCTTTCAGCGAATGCAATTTTGCTTTATCGTATAGGGCGCCAATAAAAATTATTCTTGGATCACTTTTGAATTTATTTTGCAGGTACACACCGAAATGATTGGTTGGATTGCCGACAATGATCATTTTTTTGTCAGAATCACTCGCTGAAAATCCATCCAGAACCATTTCAATGTTATTCTCTGGCTCCATTCGGGCGATCACGAGAAAATAATTAAATTTTGTTAGCCCCTTCTCAAATAAATCTGCCTCACTGGCTTTCCCTGGCATTTCAGCTCCATAAGCGATAAATTTACTGGGTACATCGTATTTACTGTGCAGATATTTCTGGATGGCAAGAGAATCTGCGACAAAATAATCGCAGAATTTAACGGCCAGTTTTTCAGCATAAAATAAAAATTTTCTGATCTTCCCGGAATATTTGTTTCTTTTCCATTCAAGACCATCCATGTTAATGATGATCGCAGCTTTTTTGGGAAATAATCTACCCCAAACTGAAATACTGGTATAACCCAGGATTAACAGAACATCAAAGTCTCTTTTCCGTGCATCAAGAATACAGTTGAGATCATAAATAAACTGGCCGGCGGTTTTTAATTTATTTTCAGGGTTAAAACAGTGTATGATATGGACTCCATTCCAGGTTTTTTCCTGATAGGAGTGGTTGTGGGTATTATAGACATAAACTTCAAATGACTTTTTAAGCAAACCAACTGATAAATATTCTGTAAGTTGTTCAAATCCACCGTACTGGTTTGGAATTCCTCTGGTACCCAGAATGCCTATTTTCATTGATATGTTAAATTATTGCTTTCCCCTTGACGATCGAATTGTCCATCCGTTATTTCAGGGTGGGCAAATGTAGCTCATTTTATAACTTTTGATACATCACATCAGCTGGTTACCGGTGCGCAGAATACGGGTGAGAACATTTCGACACGTTATGCTGTTTACGATGCTTGTTAATTTTAGCATACTTATATATCCAATTTAAAATGGGAAACTGGCGTTAATTTTCTAAAAAATCGTAATTTCGAATTGTTTATAAGCTCACGGTTGTTTGCTACGAATTCAGACTGGTGTTTAACAGATAATTTTAGTTTAATTATGTAAGTGTTTATACTTATTACAAGAGAAATTCCAGTCATTTGATTGATGAAATTAGATTGATTGATTCTTATTGGCAATAAATACCATGGTGATCCGTTAGCGTGTTATATAATTTTTTTATCTGTAAAGCATCCTTTTCCGCCCTTTTCTTGTCAAGGTATAAAGAATCGCCATTTTGTTAAAGTAATGTGAAGGGGCCTAAAAAGGCAGGGATTTTGAATAAAAGCGATTAAGAGTTGTAATTGTTGATCGTTTAAACCTGATATCTTATGACCACTGGTGTTGTTAGTAAAAAGTATGTTTCGCATTTTCAGCACGGTACTCTTAAAAAGAAAAAAGTTAAAGCCCGCTTTAACGGACTTCCATATCTGATAGGTAAACGCATCTTCGATTTCGTTGTTTCGTTTCTTGTTACTACGCTGGTTCTCAGCTGGTTAATACCAATTCTGGCCATTTTGATTAAGCTGGACTCCAATGGGCCTGTATTTTTTGTTCAGACCAGAATTGGATTTCTGGGAATTCCTTTTCGTTGCTATAAACTCCGTACAATGTTTGTGAACAAGGATTCTGATTCGAAACAGGCCATGTATAATGATACACGAATCACCCGGCTGGGCCATTTTTTAAGGATTACCAGCCTCGACGAGTTGCCACAGTTTTTGAATGTTTTAATTGGAAATATGAGTATTGTCGGACCTCGTCCATTCATGAAGAAAGACGACCAGGAATTTAGCATTACCGTATCAAATTATCCACTCAGATACTGTGCTAAGCCAGGAATAACAGGGATGGCCCAGGTAAAGGGTTACAGAGGGCGGACCGACAATTTTTTAAGCATTTTTCACCGATATCAGTGGGATGCTTTTTATATACGCAATGCCCGTCCGGCCCTGGATTTTAAAATTCTGCGGGTCACAGCCAGTCAGACGATTAAGAGCATTTTCTCCTTCAAAACCACCAAATTAAAGCAGATGGAACGATTGAACAGATCAGAGTCAAAGTTTCTTCTGGAGAATCTGCGGTAGTCAACCGGCCCATGACTCTCTGTCGAGGCTTCTGTATTGGATCGCTTCTGCCAGATGTTCTGTTTTGATCTCTTCTTTTTCATCCAGGTCAGCAATCGTTCTGGATACTTTCAGAATCCGGTCATATGCTCTGGCGGACAGGTTTAGTTTTTCCATGGCCGATTTCAATAACATCGAACCGGCTCTTTCTATCACACATATTTTCTTGAGCAGACCGCTATCCATCTGTGCATTGGCATAAACACCCGGATGACCCATAAACCGGCTTTGTTGTTTTTCCCTCGCACGAATCACCCTGCTTCGAATCACTGCAGAAGTTTCGCCTGGTTCGGATGAAGACAGCTCCGTGAACCCTACCGGTGTAACTTCAACATGGAGGTCAATTCGATCCAGCAAAGGGCCCGAAATCCGGTTTAAATATTTTTGAACAGCGCCCGGCGGACAACTGCAGGCCCGCTCCGGATGGTTATAGAAGCCGCATGGGCAGGGATTCATACTGGCCAGCAGCATAAAACTGGCAGGGAAATCGATACTCATCCGGGCCCGGCTGATATTTACCTTTCTCTCTTCCATTGGCTGACGCATGACTTCCAGGACGGATCGTCTGAATTCCGGCAACTCATCTAAAAACAGCACGCCGTTGTGAGCGAGTGAAATCTCCCCAGGCTGGGGCATGCCTCCGCCTCCGACTAACGCCATATCCGAAATGGTATGATGAGGCGATCTGAATGGTCGCCGGGCAACCAGCATGGCATCCGGCTGCAGCTTTCCTGCTACACTGTGAATCTTGGTTGTTTCTAGGGCTTCCTGCAGATTCAAAGGCGGAAGTATCGTAGGTATTCTCTTGGCGAGCATCGTTTTACCTGAACCAGGCGGACCGATCAGAATGGCATTATGTGCCCCGGCTGCCGCAATCTCCAGCGCCCTTTTAATGTGCTGTTGTCCGCGGACTTCTTTGAAATCAATATCAAACTGATTTTGACTGGAAAAAAAATCCCGGCGTGTATCCGGCTCAATCGGCTTTATTGGTGTGCGGCCATCTAAAAATTCCACTACCTCACGAATGTGCAGGACGGGGTAGACCGCCAGTTGATTTACAATTCCTGCTTCCCCGCCATTGGATTTGGGAACGATAAATCCTTTGAACTTTTCTTTTCTTGCCTGTATTGCCATGGGCAATACACCTTTTACTGGCAATATACTTCCGTCAAGATTTAATTCTCCCATAATAATAAATTGCTGAAGTAATTCCGGATTTTTAATTTGGCCACTCCCTGCAAGAATCCCGATTGCAATGGGCAAATCAAAAGCAGAACCGGATTTTCTGATATTGGCGGGAGCCAGATTTACCAATAGTTTTATCCTGGGCATCAGAAATCCATTTGTTTTTAAAGCACTTTCGATACGTTGAAGACTTTCTTTAATGGCATTGTCCGGCAGTCCTACAATAAAGTAATTCTTACCTTTCATCACGTTCACTTCCACCGTAATGGTGATGGCGTCAACACCGTACACGGCACTGCCAAATGTTTTGACAAGCATGGATTGTTTACCCGTAAATTAAATAACAGAGGTATTTAAATCAATTACCTGTTCGTGTGAATTATTTCATAATCAGAATAACTAGGAACCCTTGAAGACAGGTTTTCTTTTTTCCAGAAAAGCAGCAGTACCTTCTTTCATATCATCTGTCGCAAAACACTCGCCAAATAAAATGGTCTCCAGCTTATACCCATCTTTATTGTCTGCTGCATTTACAGCTGCAATGGATTTGGCAATGGCCAACGGAGCCTTGCTGATGATTTGAAGGAGAATGGATTTTGTTTTATTCAGCAGCTCTTCAGAACCCGTAATATAATTTACCAATCCCTTCTCCAGCGCAACAGGCGCGCTGATCAGATTTCCTGTTAGTATGGCTTCCAGAGCAGCGCCTTTACCGATATATTTCGTGAGTCGCTGTGTGCCACCATAACCCGGAATCAAACCAAGATTAATTTCGGGTTGTCCGAACTGCGCATTTTCGCTGCACAACCTGAAATGGCAGGCCATAGCAAGTTCGCACCCTCCGCCCAGGGCAAATCCATTCACGGCAGCGACAATAGGTTTTGGGGAATTTTCAATTTTGAAGAAAACATCGAGGCCCTCTCTCGAAAGAGACATTCCTTCTTCTTTGCTCAGACCGGCAAATCCACTGATATCAGCGCCTGCCGCAAAAGCTTTGTTACCGGAACCTGTAATGATGGCTGCGCGAATGATCTGGTTTTCATAAATCTCATCAACGGCTTCGCCCAGTTCACGAATAACGGTTTTATTGAGTGCATTTAATTTATCGGGTCGGTTTACCGTGATAATATAAATATGACCGTCCAGTTCGGTTGATATGGTCTCGTACATAAGTTATGTATTCGTTATACCCTATTTGTGATTACCCAGTCCTGTATATAGGCAGAAATATCTGTTGTGGCGGCGCCTGGTGCAAATAATCTTCCGACGCCCATTTCCTGTAATAAAATTCTGTCTTCCTCAGGAATAATTCCGCCGCCGGTCAGCAATACATCCGTTAGATTGTTTTCTTTCATCAGGCCTATGATTTTCGGAAATACCGTCATATGGGCTCCACTCAGTATGCTGATACCAATCGCATCTACATCTTCCTGAATGGCTGCATGTACAACCATCTCCGGCGTCTGGCGAAGACCCGTATAGATCACTTCCATGCCTGCATCCCTTAATGAAGTAGCAATTACTTTTGCACCCCGGTCATGTCCATCCAGGCCGACTTTAGCAACCAAGACCCGGATTGGACGTGAAGAAGATTTATTCATAATCAAATTTAAGCAACTGTTTTCTCTGAAAGATGAATTAATACCCCCTTGTTTTTAATCGGTCGGTCTGAAGTTTTGCGTTGAAGAATTTTCTAAACGGTTCTGTAGCACCTGTCAGCAACACAATGGCCGTTCCCTTTTCACGGGCATAGGGATTTGTAATGCTGTCAGTTAATGTAGCTTTCGAAAACTGTTTGATAAAATCGTAATGCATCTCTTTGGGATCATTTTCAATTAAAATCACGTTTTGAAATTGGAGAGAATCGGGAATCCAGTATAAGAAACTTGCATTATCACTGTAAGCTTCGGGTAGCTGATATTTTTTTCGATAATAATTGAGGGCACCCGCCATTCCATAATTATCACAAAAAATAAAAGTATTCGCCTGCTGACTGCTGTCAAGGGAATGAAAAGCCGCCGCGGTTTTTTCTGCCATCTCCTGCCATCCCAGCATGTCAGCAAAATCCTGAGGCAGTGCATGATCTTCCTGATCTTCCCATTTCAAAATTCCTTTTCCTTTTGCATGTGTTCGTTCGTAAAACATGGCCAATTTATCAGGCGGTAACACGGGCAATCCGATAAATATGAAATAGATCCCGGTCAGCATAGTGAATGCAGAAAGAACATACCGCAGAAAGAAAGTTTTTTTTAATGTCCAATGCTCAATGGCCAGGGATCCGAATCCAAAGAAAACAGGGTATAGGCCCATGGCATAATAATTTTTACCATGAAACCAAAGCAGTATGGCGATCACACCCAGATAAGCCCAGCACAGAAAGATATAGTTTCTTGCCTTCGGATAGAGCAGCAGGTAAAGAAATCCCGTTATCCAAATATAAGCACAAGGTAAAAACATCAACACCTGGTCTGCCAGAAACGCAGCTGGCGGAACAAATTGTAGCTGCGTGGACGTCAGTTCCTTCATATGGTATATAAGCGGGAAGTGATGAATTATCTGCCAGATCAGGTTTGGAAGAAAAAGAAGGAATGCAAGACCCAATGAAAAATAAAAATGACGGTTCCGGAAAATGGCCCGTTGTTTTGTTAGTAATAATGCCGGCATGAGACTGATAATATAGAAAGCGACGGAGTATTTGCTGAGCATGCCCAACCCGGCGCCCAGACCAGTTATATAAAGCCATTTGTTGTCGTGGGTGTTGACATAACGAACCAATCCAAAAGCAATTACGGTGTAAAAAAATACTTCGAGAAAGTTAGGCTGAAATAAAAAATGGCTCCTGAGATAGGCAGTAAATATAAAACAACAAAAGAGCAGGAAGATCGCAAACTGCTTACCTCCTTCAGAAATAATTATTTTCCCTGCTAGTACAAGATTAAGGGCCCCAAATAAGGAAGGCCAGCATTTGATCCAGAACATTTGATTTCCCAGATGCCTGGTCAGCCAGGCAAAAAGCGAAAGCAGCGGAGGGACTTCCATGTAGCCAATTGCCGGATGTGCGCCTTCTGCGAGATAGAGAAATTCATCCCGGTGGGGTTCATAAATGGAGTCCTGAAGTAAAAAGGGAAGAATAAATTTAATAAAACCAAGCAAGTATAAAAACCCGTTCAGCTTTTTCATATTATTCACCAATTGACTGTTTGATCCAGCACGCGATGGATCCGTTCGGCTGTTTCTTTTACACCAAGCAGGGAGGCGATTTCAAAAACAGGCGGACCCGATTTTTCTCCAACCAGCATAATTCGTAAAGGAAGCTGTAATTCTCCGGGTTTTATCTGCTGCCCGGCAGCGAGCTCTTTAAAAACCGTTTCCAAAAGCAGCGCGTTCCATTCAGTCAACCCTGCAAATGAATCTATGTAAGATTTGAAAAAAGTCGTTTTAGCTTTTGCCCATTTTGGTTTAATGGCATCCAGGTCCCATTTTTCAGGTGCTGCAAAAAAGAACCTGCCCTGTGTATAGAATTCAGGTAGTAAGTGGCAACGGTCTCTGATCAGCGCAATGACCGAACGAAGAAAGATCTCATCGGGAATAGCCAGACCATTTTCTTCGTAGATTAATCTGACAAATCCACTCAGTTCATTCATGGGCACCTTTCTTATCCATTCCTGGTTGAACCATTTTGCTTTTTCAAAATTAAATTTTGCGCCCGCTTTATGAACCCGCTCTATTGAAAATTTTTCTATTAGCTCCGACAGGGAATAAAGTTCCTGCTCGGTCCCGTCATTCCATCCCAGCACAGCCAGCATATTTACAAAGGCTTCCGGCAGAAATCCTTTTTCGCGGAAACCTGAAATGATCTCGTTTGAAACCGGATCCTTCCAGTCCATTGCGAAAATGGGAATGCCGAGACGATCTGAATCTCTTTTACTCAGTTTGCCGTTGCCGTCCGGTTTTAAAATCAAAGGAAAATGCGCCCAGGCTGGCATATTTTCCTCCCCAAACAAATACTTCCACAACAATACATGTACCGGCGCACTGGGCAGCCACTCTTCTCCCCGAAAGGCATGAGTAATTTCCATCAGGAAATCATCTACCACGACCGCCAGGTGATAGGTAGGCATACCATCCGCCTTCAGAAGCACTTTGTCATCTACCAGCGAAGTATTGAATTCCACTTGCCCCCGGATCAGATCATTCAGATAAAGGGTTTCATTTTCCGGCATCCTGATCCGGATTACGTAAGGGGTTTTGGACGCCAGTAATCGCTCTGTTTCTCCGGGTGCCAGGTGAATGGAATTGCGCATGTGCATACGCGTTTGGTGATCGTACTGGGGCGATGGATTGGCGGAACTGCGATGCGTTGTTCGCATAATTTCCAGCTCTTCCGGAGTGTCAAAAGCATAGTATGCCCTGCCCGCGGCGACCAGTTTTTCTGCATACTGCCGGTATATTTTTTCCCTTTCACTTTGCCGGTAAGGAGCAAAGGGACCGCCTTTCAACGGACTTTCATCGGGCTCCAGCCCACACCATTTCAGGGTTTCATAAATGTATTCTTCAGCACCTGCCACATATCGGCTCTGATCCGTATCCTCAATGCGAAGGATGAAATCCCCTTTGTGTTTTTTCGCAAAAAGATAATTGTATAATACAGTTCGCACGCCGCCCAGATGTAGTCCTCCTGTGGGGCTCGGCGCAAATCTGACTCTGACTTTTTTTTCCATGGGAGGCAAAGATAATCAATGGGGCAGGAACCCCCCAGCTCCCGGATCTGGAGATCGTATTTTGATAATGCATCTGCTTGCGGTATATTCATGCTGGTTGAAATAGTATATTCACCCGTGAAATTTTTTGCCACCATCATATGCCTGTTTTTATGCCGTATCCTGCAGGCACAGGAAATTACCTATGATCAGGTCTACGTCGATTATGATTCTGCCATCGAATTTAAAAATCTGCGGATCATCCCCATCCGGCCTAAAAACGGATTTGGAAAAAAAGCTCCCCATGTCATTTCACTGAGCCAGGCCATGAAGCAGGGGATTGCCACCATTTCGGAAAGGGGAACCGCCTCTACTGAAAATGTACATTTTCTCCGCATCAATAACCATTCGGACCAGACGATTTACGTTTCGTCGGGCGAAGTGATTTCAGGTGGCCGCCAGGACCGGATCATAACACAGGATACGTTACTGGAACCCAATGGAAAAGACCAGTATCTCTCGGTGATGTGTGTAGAAGAACTTCGCTGGAGTGATAAAGAAAAAAAGTTTTCTTATCAGAATTTTGCGAATCCGGACCTCCGAAAAGTGGTGGATGTAAATAAAAACCAGGTATTAATCTGGCGGGAAATTACCAGGCAGCTGGGCCAGGGGCAAATTCCCAGTAAGAGCTCTGCTTATCTGGCCAGGATCGCCGATAAGAAAATGACCCAGCTCAATGAGGAATATTACAATTTCTTTAAAGCAAAATTTAAATCTGCCGATAGTACAGTGGTCGGTTTTGTATGTATGAGCGGAGATAAAGTAATTGGTTCAGATATTTTTGCCTCTTCTGATTTATTTTATAATCAGCTGGATCCTCTGCTGAAAGGATATTGCGACCAGGCAGTTTATACAGGCAAACCGCTTACGATCACCCGGGAGGCCGAGAAAATATATCTGGATAAATTGCTGACTGATAAGTATACCCAGGAACAGTTTCTGAAAGACAATGGAAAGATTTTCCGTCAGCATGGACAGGTTATTCATATCAACAGCTTCTGAGTAACTTTGGGTATGTTCTATTTTACCAAAACGCCTTTCTGGCTGAAAAGACTCTATCCCACCTGCCTATGGAATTATCCTTCCAAAGGAGCAGATAAAAAAATATATCTCAGTTTTGATGATGGTCCGCATGCCGCGGCAACGCCTTTTGTATTGGATGAATTAAAGAAATTCAACGCCAAAGCAACTTTCTTCTGCATTGGTAAAAATGTAGCAGAAGAAAGTTCTTTGTATAAAAGAATTTTGATGGAGGGCCATCGGATTGGTAATCATACGAACAATCATCTGAACGGATGGAAAACAGACAATAAAATTTACATAGAAAACATAGAAAAGGCGAGGCAATTAATCGATTCCGATTTATTCAGACCTCCTTATGGCAGGGCAACCGGTTTTCAAATACGAAATCTACAGGAGAAATTACATTACAAAGTGGTGATGTGGGATATACTGAGCGGAGACTTTGACCCAAAAGTTGATGGAAGACAGGCTGCTGAAAGAGTCATCAGAAAATCGAAGTCCGGGAGCATCATAGTTTTTCACGACAGTGCAAAAGCATTGCAGGTTTTACTTGTGGCTTTACCTATAGTTCTTGCGTATTTTTCCGGTAAAGGATTTTCTTTTGAAACGATTAAATAAAGAATTTGAAAAGGAAAAAATCAGTGAGAACGTATTTAAAAAAAATTGGGCCGGGGTAGACACCCTGGCCCGTTTTTAATCCGTACCCTATGAAAACTGATTTAAAGGTAGAACTTTTTTTGATTCACCAAACATATTTCACAGATAACCATGGTAATACGACAAGTCACCACCACAGAAGGACGAAGCGGAGCCTCTTTAATATGAACCCAAAAACTGTCATATCGGTTCTTCAGACGCCGTAAGTTCGTAGAATTATACGTTGGTCCGGATATGGTAGACAACAGAATTTGTATATGGAACTGATTGATACACATTGTCATTTATATGATCAGGCGCTTGCAGATGATATTGACAATGTCATGCAGCGGGCGCTGGAAGCTGGTGTAAACCGGTTTTACCTGCCGGCCATCGACAAAGACACAGAAATTTCTATGCTGGAATTGGAAAAGCGTTATCCGGACATTTGTTTTGCCATGCAGGGCCTGCACCCCTGTTCGGTGAAGTCAGACTATGATTCTGCACTATTGCATGTTGAGCAAAGTCTCGCTGACAGGCGTTTCGTGGCGATTGGGGAAATCGGTCTTGATTTTTATTGGGACCGGACTTTTGAAAAAGAACAATACCATGCTTTTCATCAGCAAATCGAGTGGGCTCTGTTATATGATTTGCCCATTGTTATCCATTCGAGAAATTCGATAGAGCAAACCATCCAGGTGGTTCGCTCCCATCAGAATGGAAAACTGAGGGGTATTTTTCATTGTTTTAATGAAGATGAGAAGTCGGCCAGAGAAATTGTAGAACTCGGATTTTACCTGGGTATCGGCGGAACGGTCACTTACAAGAAAAGCGTACTCCCGGAAGTCTTGAAAAACATTTCGCTGGAAAATATCGTTTTGGAAACAGATGCTCCTTATCTGCCTCCGGTTCCTTTCAGGGGAAAACGAAATGAAAGCAGCTACCTTGTTTATGTGGCGCAGAAGCTGGCTGAAATCAAAGGAATAGACGTAGCGGAGGTGGCTTCGATCACAACATCCAACGCTTTAAAAATATTCTAAACCTACGTTTTGAAACCTTATTTTTGCGGTCCTTAAAGCGGAAGGAGAGGTGTCCGAGTGGTTGAAGGAGCACGCCTGGAAAGTGTGTATAGTGGAAACGCTATCGCGGGTTCGAATCCCGCCCTCTCCGCTAAAAATTTATTGAAATCAAAGCCTGTAAACATTGCGTTTGCGGGCTTTTGCAATTTTAAAACCATCGTTAAATCGGTTTTTATATCTTCATCCGGTCAAATAAGTACAGAATCTCGCCAGACAATGACAAATCTTAAAAATAAATGCATATGATAAGTCTTGTCATACCTGTTTATAACGAGGAGATTCTGATTTTTGATTTATTTGAAAGAGTGAAAGCCGCCATGGAATCCATAGGCGAACCTTTTGAAGTGATCGTTGTAGACGATGGAAGCGTAGACAGTACTCTGGCGAAACTGGAGATCTGTCATCAGAGAGACCCGCGTTTTAAAATATTATCTCTGTCCCGGAATTTTGGTCACCAGGCAGCTTATACAGCGGGCCTGAACTATGCCAAAGGCGATTTTGTGGCTATGATGGATGGTGATTTACAGGATCCTCCGGAACTGATCAGGGAGATGTATCAGAAAGCAGTTGCAGAGGAAATCGATATCGTGTACGGCAGAAGGAATGAAAGAAAGGAAAAGCTGGCCAAACGGTTATTTATAAAAATCTTTCATTTCATTTTCAGCAGGCTCTCTAAACTGGAGAATATTAAACAGGTGGGCAACTTTTCATTGATGTCTAAAAGAGCACTCAGCGCTTTTTTATCTTTGCAGGAAAAAAACAGGTATTTGCCCGGCCTCCGGTCTTTTGTTGGTTATAAACAGGGATTTGTCGATTATGCAAGACCCGACCGGGCACAGGGGGAAGCGAAGATGAGTACATATAAACTGGTAACATTGGCGCTCGATGCCATATTCTCGTTTTCCAGCCTGCCGGTGAAGATTTGTCTTTATTCCGGACTGGTAGGAGTTATTCTGATCATACTGGCGCTGGTTTATATTCTGATAGGTAAACTAACCGGCATCGCACCCATAGGATGGTCTTCTATTATTTTAAGTGTATATTTTATTGGTTCGGTGCAATTGGTGTCGATCGGCATTCTCGGTGAATATGTATTCAGAATATACCGGGAAACACAAAATCGCCCTATTTTCCTGGTGAATAAATTCATTGAATAATTCAATACAACAAGATGTCGGAAATTCCTTACATAGGAAATGAACTGGATTTGTTCGAGCAGGCGACTGCATGGAAAAATTATTACGGCAGTTTTTTGAAACCTTTATTAAAAGGAAAGGTGCTGGAAGTAGGCGCAGGTATCGGTGGTACAACCAGTACACTTTGCGATGGCAGCCAGGAAAAATGGCTTTGCCTCGAACCGGATCCTGTACTTTATGAAAGGCTGGAAAATAAAATCAGGGAAAAAAAACTTCCACCCTGCTGCTATTCACTGAAAGGAACAACAGGCGATTTGCCCGCTGCAGAAAAGTTTGATGCCATTCTGTACATTGACGTGATTGAACATATAGAAAAAGACGGGGAAGAACTCGAAAGGGCAAAGGACCTGCTGGCGGAAAATGGCTACCTGATCGTGCTGGTTCCCGCACATCAGTTTTTATACAATGAATTTGATAAGGCCATTGGACACTACAGACGCTATGACAGAAAAATGTTGGCGGCTGCTGCTCCTTCGGAACTTAAACTCCGCCGGATCAGATACCTCGATTCCTGCGGGCTGTTTGCTTCACTGATGAACAAGTATTTTTTGAAGCAGGATTATCCAACGGCGAAGCAAATTGCTTTCTGGAACCGGGTTATTGTACCCGTATCAAAACCACTGGACTTTCTTTTAAATTATAACGCCGGAAAAACGGTGGTTGGCATCTGGCAAAAATAAAATAGATGACGGTGGCTTTTAAAAAATGGATTGTATGGATAATAACAACGCTGGCTGTTATTGTCATTTATCAACTCTGCTATGGACTGATCACCCTGAGACCCTCTAATATCAACTGGCTTATGTCGGCCCATGAAGACTGGGGTACCCACTATCTGGGATGGGCATACTATAAAAGTGAACCCTGGCATTTTCCGCTGGGAAAAATTACGGGCTACAACCATCCGGTTGGAACCAATGTTGGTTTTACCGACTCCATTCCCCTGATGGCTATTTTTTTCAAAATATTTGCCCCGGTGCTCCCGGTGGATTTTCAATACTTCGGAATCTGGCTTTTCCTTTGTCATTTACTGGCATCTTACTTTACTATTTTGTTGTGCAGGTTATTTCATCTGAACTGGTTGGTAAGCCTTGCTGCGGCAATTTTTATTGCTGCGAGTCCCGTTCTTATCTACAGAGGTATGCACCCTGCCTTATGCGCACAATGGCTGTTGATTGCGTCCGTTTATTTTTATTTCCTGAATCCAAAAAACACAGCACCGGAAAAAATTCTCCTCTTTCAATGGATTGTGCTTTCACTCAGTGCCCTGATCAATCCATACTTGTGCTGGATGGTGCTTGGTTTTACATTCGCCACGCCCGTGAAACTGTGGATCTTCGAAAAAGTAATTACCCGAAAGCAGCTATTGATTTACCTGGGGATATCCCTGGTTTCTATTGTCTTCCTTTGGTATATAACGGGTCTGGTGGAATTTGGAAAAAAAGAAGATCTGGGAGTTGGAGGAGCATACGGGTTATACGCGCTGAACTTGAATTCGTTGTTTAATTCGGGTGGCTTTTCTTCTTATTTCGCTCAATTAAAAATGGTTAGCTGGCATCAGTATGAAGGATATATGTATCTGGGTTTGGGAATGTATTTGCTCATTGGCATACTTTTTATTTACAGTTTGGTCGTTTTTATAAAGCCAAATCGGACGGACGAAGAGAAAACAAAAATTGACTTATCAGGCAATAAAAAACTTCTTCCGTTGTATGTTCTGGTGGGTCTGCTGACTATTTTTTCCCTTACGTTTGTAATTACCTGGAGTGATAAGGTATTGTTCAGAATTCCGGCGCCGGCATTCTTTGTGCATTTGGAAGAAGTGTTCCGGGCCAGTGCCAGATTTTTTTGGATTCCTTATTACCTGATACTTCTATTTACCATCATCGGAATTGCAAAAAGCAAAATGAAACCGCTGTTTTCGACCGCAATCATTATTGGAGCGCTGGTGATACAGATGTATGATATCAGGCCCTTAATAACGTTCAGGCACCTGCCTTCCGGAACTTATAATCCTCCCCACCTGAATTCGGAAAAATGGATTCAGCTCATGCACCATTTTGATGAAATACTTTTCTATCCTGCCTTTGAATCTCCGAAAATATATCCGATGGATTATCAGGATTTCTCTTACCTGGCCCTCAAGGCAGGTAAACCTGTTAATCTCGCCTATGTGGCCAGGGCCGACAATACTGCCATGAAGCGTTTCGGCGACAGTCTTCGTTCAAATGTTGAAAATGGACGGCTGTCACCAACGACGCTTTACCTGACAAATACTTCCGGTCTGGAACATTTTAATGTGGCATTTCAGACAGACGAGGCACAACTGAATCTGCTGGACAGTTGTTTTTATATCTTTTCCAAAACACTTAAAAATGCCCAGCTCGATATATTGACAAACACACTCAATACGCCGGTCAGGTCTAAACTGGACAGTGCCCTGGCATCAATCAAAAACGGTTCGAGATTTTTGGAAACGCCGAGAATAGCGGCTTCGGACAAAAAGCCAATACACTACTGGTTACAAACTACAGATATCGGCGAGAAAATAATTTCTATAGAGGGATTTGCATTTATTGATACAACGGCGAATAATAAGGGAGATTCCATATTTGTAACGTTGAGTTCTGCGGACAAATCCTATATCGTCAGAACTGTGATCATTCAAAGACCCGATATCACTACCGCTTTTAACAAACCTTACCTGGCTGACGCGGGTTTTAATTTCATAGCAACCACTGAAAATGTCGAAAAAGGAAAATATCAGATTGGTCTTGCTATCAAGGATGCTTTAGGGCGCTTTGTTTATCAGCCAACAGACAGCGTCGCTTTTATTAAAATTGCAAAATAGGCCAGCCCGGAAATATGATTTCTCGTATTTTCCGGGAGAAATTACCGTCTTAAGACCGCAATATTTTGTATTCCCGCCTTTGGCGATGTTTTCGCGTGATGAACAGCAGAGGGATTGCATTGTCCCAGGAAATAATAAATCACTACAAAAAAGAAAATCGTACTCAGGCATCCGCCGCCAAGCTTTTTTGCACCATATGCTGCGATCAGCGCTTTTAACCAGTTAGGCATAAATTATATATTTATTTTCAGTAATTGCATGAACAATGTACGCATTAATGCAATTCGAATGCCACCGGACCAATCGAAGGTTTTTTTTATTCCCGAATGTATTTCCGGTTTTAATCCCCTCTCAGATTATTTACAGGATTTGTTCTGGCTGCTTTTAAAGACTGCATACCAATCGTCAGAAGCGCAATAAAAATCGCAGCGAAACCTGCAAGAGCGAATATCCACCACGATAAAGTTATTTTATACGCAAAATCCTGTAACCAGTTGTTCATGGCAAACCAGGCCAGCGGCCCGGCGATACAGAATGCAATAACAATTAGATTAATAAAATCCGTGGAAAACAGGGTGATGATTTGTGAAAGGGAGGCGCCCAGTATCTTGCGCATACTGATTTCCTTGATTCGCTGTTCTGCAGAAAACATCACCAAACCCAATAAACCCATACAGGAAATGGCAATGGCCAGAACAGAAAACAAAATGGATAGACGGGAGATTAATTGCTCGCTGCTGTACAGTTTTGCATATTCCTCATCGGCGAACTGATAGGCAAAGGCAAAGTTTGGATTGATATTTTTATAAACTTTTTCCAGACTGGACAATGCTTCTTTGGTCTTACCCGGTTCTGTTTTTACCATAATCACGCCGAAGTACTCATATTCTTTTACATCCAGAATTACAGGTCGTATGGGTTCATGCAGCGACTGGGTATGAAAATCCTTCAGCACGCCGATAATATGACCTTTCTTGTTCCAGGCGGAAATCCATTTTCCAATCGGATTTTTTAAGCCCATTTCTTTCACGGCTTCTTCATTTATCATGAATGCATCTGCGGAGTCGGTTACAAAAGCGCGGTTAAAACTTCGCCCCTCCGTCACACCCAGCCCTAAAATCTTTATAAAATCAAATCCCACGGAAGCAGGCTTGAATCCAACAGACGCATTTTTTTCCTTTCCCTCCCATTTGATATCATCCGCGACCACAAAATCCATCGCATGTGGCACTTCCGAGCTCCTGTCGACCATGTCAATGCCAGGCATACCCAAGGCTTCCTGTTTAAATTGTAAATACTTACTAAGCGTGCTCAGTTCTCCTTCTATTCGGATATAAATAAGATTCTGGCGATCATAGCCAAGATGCATGTTTTGGGTGAAACTGGTCTGCCGGTAAATAACGATGGTGGCAATAATCAGAATGATAGAAAGGACAAATTGAAAAACAGTAAGGCCTTTTCGAAACACGATGGAGCCTTTGGTAAACCGGGCAACTCCTTTCAGAACCTTTACCGGTTGCAGAGAAGAAAGATATAAGGCAGGATAACTTCCCGCTACGATTCCTGTGATAAACATCAAACCGATAATGGAAATCCAAAACATGGGTTCAATGCCTGGATAGCCGATCTGCTTTCCGGTAAATTGATTGAATGCAGGCAGTAACAGGTAAAATAATATAACAGCCAGCAACATGGCGAGAAAGGAAAAAGAAACCGATTCACTAAAAAACTGTCCGATCAATGCCATTCTGGAAGAGCCTATTACTTTTCTCAAACCCACTTCCTTTGCCCTTTTGATTGAACGCGCTGTGGCCAGATTCATAAAATTGATACAGGCAATAATTAAAATAAAAATTGCCACACCTGTGAATATCCTCACATACTCAATACGGCCGGCAGCAGGTTTGCCATTTACAAAAATATTTTTCAGGTAATGATCGCCAAATGGCTGCAGTCCAATTTCTGTTTTGAAATCAGCATGCTTTTCCATTCTGGGCTCGAGAAATAAATTGATTTTTCTTTCTATAGCTTTTACGTCGGCGTGATCAGCCAGAAGTATGTGGGCGCGTGTTTCAGATGAAGACCATTCCAGCATTGTTTTCTGGGCTTCCCAGTTCAGTAAAAAATCAAAGTGATCTGAACTTTCTTTTGTCAGGTTTTCAAAAACGGCTGTTACGATAAAATCGTACTTGTTTTCATAGCGCATGGTTTTGCCCATGGCTTTTTCCGGAGAACCAAAATAAATCTCGGCTACTTTCCGTGAAATGGCGATGCCGTATTTATTTTTTAAGGCAGTTTCAGCGCGACCCTGTAAAAGCGGATAGCTAAAAATCTTAAAAAAATCTTCCCCTGCGCGGGAGCCCTCCAGTTTTAATTTCTTTTCACCAACCTGGATGGTTTCAAGATGGCCCCATGGCAACTCGTAGCCCGTAGCATAGAAAGCAAGTGCCCTGATTTCAGGAATGGCCGTTTTGGCATCTTCCAGGAGCATCACCAAATGATTGTTGACCATCTTCTGGGGCGTCTTATAACTACCTTCTGTTTTTCCATCGGCTGTAACGGTTTGATAGGCCGTAAAAATATTTTTACCGTTCTGATGAAAATTGTCAATGCTCTTTTCATCCCTTACCCATAAAAAAATAAACAGGCAGCAGGTCATTCCCAAAGCCAGGCCAACTACATTGATGGCTGTATTTACTTTGTGGCGAATAATATTTCTCCAGGCGGTTTTAAGATAATTCTTCAGCATCGATCTGTTTTTTGTGATCATCAATAAGCAACAAACCCAATGCCTTGTATTAATCAATTGATCATGAAATCTTTACCATTTAATAATCTTTAGTAAATCGTTCGATTCCGTACACCGGGTGGTCATTTTATGTTCATAGGGAGCTTAGCTGGCGGAAGAAGCAATGACCATGGTCTTCTCCATGTCCGGGCTGTGATACAAAATTTCGGGGACGGTGGAAAGTCTGGACGGATGTATCTGTTCTCCAAGGCTATAAAATTTTTGAAAGCTCATGATCAGCGGTTTCCATTTGTCCGGATCTACTTTTTTATTGGAGCCATCCATTAAAATGGAATTTTCCAGGTGAACACGAAGGATTCGAAATTCAAGAATCATCGTTTTGCCTTTTTGAGCTGCATCATTTGCTGCCAGGCAGGTAAAATTCTCCAAACAAGCTTCCATCTGAACAGGACATTCAGCTATGCGGGGAGCTGAAACCATGACGGAATCCATGGGACTGAGTTTGGCCAATTTGAATTTGTCCCTGACGTGATGGTATCCTTTTCTTTTCTTTCCTTCAGGCACAGGGTCAGATCCGGTTGTAAGGGCAAGCCGGTCAACGGCAGCCACTTCATTGATGGATGGAAGATTCAATACGCAGGATCTGTTTCGTAAAATATTACAGGTTGTTTTGGAAGCGGCAGAAATGCCAATTACACAACGCCAGCCCAGCCAGAAGACAGAGGAGATGGGCGCTATATTGTAGCTGCCATCTTCATTACAGGTACTGATTAAAACAACGGGAGTTCCGAAGTATAGAATTTCAGGCTCGCTTTGCGTATGCATACATAAAGATTTATGAAACAAAGCTAGCTGCCAGCAACATCTGGTAAAACCCGTTTCTTGCGGAGATGGAGGATAACAATTTTTTTGTAACAGCAGGAAATGATCAAAGCCAGCGCTTCATCAGCAGATCCGTTTGGGCATCGTCACCAAGCTTAAAAATATGATGGCCATATTTTTTAAAACCATTTTTTTCATAAAACTGAATCGCAGCTGTATTGTGTTCCCAGACACCCAACCAGAGAAATTTTGCCGCCGCCGCAACAGCCAATTCCACCGACTTGCCAATAAAAAGTTTTCCGATCCCACCTCCTTTGAATGACTGATCCACATAGATTCTTTCAATTTCAAAACCACCTTCGTTCGGCAAAACAGTTTGCGCAGGGCCGCTGTTGATTTTCAAATACCCCACAGGCAGGCCGGACTTTATAGCAAAGAAGAATTTGGAACAGGGGTTTAAGATTTCGTTGGTCAGCTTCTCTTCTGTAAAGTATTGACTCAGATGAGAAGACATATTCTCTGCTGTATTTAACGCAGCGAATGCATCATAGAAAGTTCTCTTAGAGATTTCCTGCAACGCCGGCAAATCTCTAAGAGAAACTTCTGTAACCTGAATATCCTTAATACCCAAATGAAAAAGGAATTATACGGATGCCTTTACAGGAGCCACCAGGCGGAAACCGTTTCCATGTATGTTTACGATTTCGATGTTTGTATCGTCGCGCAAATATTTTCTGAGTTTTGCGATATACACATCCATGCTGCGGCCATTAAAGTATGTATCACTTCCCCATATTTTTTTAAGCGCTGCTTCGCGTGGTAATAAATCATTGAGGTGTTCAGACAACATCTTCAGCAATTCATTTTCCTTGGGAGAAAGTGTTTGCGTTTGCCCGTTATGAACCAACTGTCTGAGTTTCGGATGGAAATGATAAGAACCCAGATCGAATTCTTTATTATCAGCTTCTTTATTCAAATCATCGTTCCTTTTCAGGATAGCCCGGATTTTTAATAATAATACCTCGCTATCGAAAGGCTTTGTGATATAATCATCTGCACCCAGCTTGTAGCCCTGGATAATATCTTCCTTCATTGTTTTTGCGCTGATGAAAAACAGGGGGACATCCGGATTTACATCGCGAATTTCTTCTGCTAAAGTAAATCCATCCATATGCGGCATCATCACGTCGAGCAGACAGAGGTCAACATGTTCGCGCTGAAATGCAGCAAGTCCGAGTCGCCCGTCCCGCTCCAAAGTCACATCAAAATCATTCAGCTCCAGGTAGTTTTTCAATACCATTCCGAGATTGGCGTCGTCTTCGCATAATAAGATCTTAGGCTTTTTTCCTTCCATATATTCGTTTGTATACAAATAAAATTAAATCATTTCCGGTAATGGGGAATCAGGCAGTAATTTTTTGTTAATATACCTCCGGACCTGCAGAATGGAAGTCGAGTCCAAACTGTATCTTTGCGGGTTATAATTCAAGCAATGGACGCACAATTCAACCCGGATAAACAACATACGCTTAAACAGGCAGTAAATATTTCCGGAACTGGCCTTCACACGGGTATTATGGTCGATATGACCCTCCGGCCTGCCAATCCCGGTTACGGTTACCAATTCCAGCGCATTGACCTGGCAGGCCGCCCGCTTATTAAGGCAGACTGCGACCTGGTTACGGATACTTCCCGGGGAACAACTTTGGAGGACAATGGCGCCAAAGTGAGCACGGTAGAACATATCCTTGCCGCATTGGTGGGGATGGGTGTCGATAATTGCCTGATTGAATTAAACGGACCTGAAATTCCCATCATCGACGGGAGTTCCGAACCTTTTGTCGAAATCATCGAGGAGGTGGGGCTGGAGGAACAGGATGCCGCCAAAGCCTGGTATAGCATCGACAATAATATCACACATTACGACGAAAAGAAGCGCGTGGAGATGATGGCCATGCCCTCTCTGGAATATAAAGTAACTACGCTGATCGACTTCAACAGTCCTGTGTTGGGTACACAGCATGCCGGTTTGAAGTCCATGAGGGATTTTAAAACCGAGATTGCTCCTTGCCGCACATTTTGTTTTCTGCACGAGCTTGAAATGCTGCTGGAGAATAACCTGATTAAAGGGGGAGATATCAATAACGCCATCGTGATCGTTGACAAAAAGGTAACCGATGACGAAATGCACCGCCTGGCGAAGGCTTTCGGCAGAGAAAATATGGAAGTAAAAAGTGGAGGTTATTTAAATAACCTGGAACTTCGATTTCCCAATGAACCCGCCCGTCATAAACTGCTGGATGTGATCGGCGACCTCGCGTTGATAGGTTATCCCATTAAAGGCCATGTGATTGCCAGCCGTCCGGGGCATTCCACCAATGTTGATTTTGCGAAAAAGATTAAACAGTATATCCGTAAGAATAAACACCTGAAAAATACACCGGTGTATGATCCTACCCAACAGCCTATATACAATAGTCAGCAAATAGAAAAAACGCTGCCACATCGTTATCCTTTTTTATTGGTGGACAAAATCATTGAACTCACAGATACCTATATAGTCGGTATAAAAAATGTAACGTTTAATGAGCCCTTTTTCGTCGGACATTTTCCTGGAAACCCGATTATGCCGGGTGTATTGCAGATTGAAGCACTGGCACAAACGGGGGGCATTCTGGCCATCAATGCGATGGCAAGTGGAGGCCAGTACGATACTTATTTTTTGAAAATTGACAATTGTAAATTTAAAGCCAAAGTAGTTCCCGGGGATACGATGGTTATGAAATTGGAGTTAATGAATCCGATACGCCGCGGTATAGTCGAAATGAGAGGAACTGTGTTTGTCGCCAATAAAATAGTTACCGAAGCCGACCTGATGGCCCAGCTGGTAAAGCGAAGTTAAATTCGTGAATTTGTGGCAAATAAGTTTATTTTTGTATAACTGGGTCGTGCTCAGCATTTTTTATGAAGCAACCTGCAATTATCAAAGATATTTTACCCGGCGGGCAGCAGTCCTCACCATCAACCGATGAAAGAATGATCCATCCCCATACGTACATCCATCCGAATGCACGGGTTGCCACCAATGTCAAAATCGATCCTTTTTCTGTAATCCATCAGGACGTCGAAATTGGTGAAGGCACCTGGATTGGATCAAATGTTACGATCATGGAAGGGGCCCGCATAGGAAAAAATTGCCGCATTTTTCCAGGCGCTGTCATCGCAGCCATTCCACAGGATTTGAAGTTTCAGGGTGAATATTCCAATGTTTTTATCGGGGATAATACCACCATACGCGAATTTGTTACCGTAAACCGCGGCACCAAAGACAGGGAAAAAACTTCCATCGGCAACAATTGCCTTATTCAGGCATATTGCCATATTGCGCATGACTGTATCGTGGGTGATTTTTGTGTAATGAGTAACAACACGCAGGTGGCCGGTCATGTAATCATCGAAGATTATGCTATTCTGGGCGGCATGTGCGCGATTCATCAGTTTGTGCGGATAGGAAAACATAGTTTTTTACAGGGAGGCGCACTGGTGGGAAAGGACATTCCACCTTATATTAAAGCGGGCAGATTGCCGTTGAGCTATTGTGGGGTGAACTCTGTAGGACTAAAAAGAAGAGGTTTCAGCATCGATAAGATCAATCATATTCTGGATATCTACCGCATTATCTATAATAAGGGTTTGAATACTTCTCAGGCCCTGGAATTCCTGGAGGAAGAATTTTCTGCTACCGATGAACGCGATGAAATAGTTACTTTCATCCGGGAAAGTGGTCGTGGCATCATCAAACGTTTTGGTAAAGGAAATGTCGATGAAGATTATCCTGTCTGATGCAGGTAAGCGTTTCAACCGCGAATGGATATTCCGGCATTTAAACTATCAGTTTCTTTCTCCTCAGGCATATGCCATAACGGGGGCCAATGGCTCCGGAAAATCCACTTTATTACAATTTATCGCGGGAGCTTTGATGCCGAGTGAAGGCAAACTGGAATACTTCCTGGAAAACGATCAGCCTGCTTCCGCCCAATTTCCCTTGTTTTCCATAGCCGCCCCCTATCTCGAAACAATCGAAGAAATGACTGCCCTTGAATTTCTCCGGTTTCATCATCAGTTCAAACCACTGATCGGTGGTTTGTCTCCTTTACAAATTCTGGAAAAATTGGGATTGAAAGAAGCTGCAGATAAACAAATACGGTACTATTCTTCGGGCATGAAACAAAGGGTGAAACTCGCACAGGCTTTTTTTTCTGATACACCGGTTTTATTGCTGGACGAACCAACCACCAATCTCGATGCGCCCGGTATAAATCTTTACCAGGAACTCATAAGAGAATATTGCGGTGAACGCCTCGTAATCGTCAGTTCAAACGATCCACAGGAATATTCTTTTTGCCAAACCGTCATTGATATGAAAGATTTGAAGAGTGTGAAAGTCTGAGAAGTCTGGGAAGTCTGAGAAGTCTGGAGAGTCTGGGAAGTCTGGGAGTCTGACGGTGAAGAGTTCTACAGCGTTAAGTGAAATTAGCTTAACCAGTTAGTGAAAGTCTCATTTTAAAAGAATAATCCAATTTTAAGTTTGACTAGTTCGAGCTTAAGTGTCATGCGGGAAGGTCCTATCGTGAAAAAATCTCTGACTTTTTCATTACTGGTTATCAGGCATTGCAACTTTTGGAGATCAATAGAAAATTTATCATATTCAACCAATTGCTGAAATCCGAAAGTTCCATTGGAGCAAATATATTCGAAGCACAGCACGCCGAAAGCAGATTAGACTTTATTTATAAGATGAAAATTGCAATGAAAAAAGAGCAAATGAAACGCTCTACTGGCTTGTACTTTGTCAAGGGATGGGAGGTATGGAACTTCCAAATGAATTGCTTACTAGTCTGGAAGAAATCATGGCGATTCTCACAAAGATTATCATCACAAGTAAAAAAAATTTGAATTAAGTGTAAGTACAGTTTGCAGGCAGAACAGAGTCCCCACACTTCCAGACCTCCAGACTCCCCAGACTCCCCTATCGCTGACTTGCAATCAGCAAATTCAGATCCGTATATTTCAGATCAAACCGCTGGCTCAGATGGAAGTTTGTCAATGCACCTTTGAACATATAAATTCCACTGCGTAAATGGATTTTATGCCATACCAGATTGTCGAAACCACCTTCTTCAGATGCTTCCAGTAATAGCGGGGTAATCACATTGCTGATTGCCTGAGAGGCTGTTCTCGCAAAGCCCGACGGAATATTAGGAACGCAATAGTGGATCACACCATATTTAATAAATACCGGATGTTCATGGGAAGTGATCTCGGAGGTTTCAAAACATCCGCCACGATCGATGCTGACATCGATGATCACACTGCCCGTGCGCATATTACTTACCATTTCTTCCGTCACAACGACCGGAGTCCTGCCCGATTGAGAGCTGAGCGCCCCCACGGCTACTTCGCAGCTTTTCAACTGCTTTGAAAGAATGCGTGGCTCTATAACGGAGGTGTATATGCGAAAGCCGATGTTGTTCTGAAGTCTTTTCAGTCTGGAAACGCTGTTATCAAATACTTTTACGGAAGCCCCGAGCGCCAGCGCTGCCCTGGCTGCATATTCCCCCACAATACCAGCTCCCAGTATGATTACCTTAGTGGGCGGGATACCGGAGATGCCTCCGAGCAACACGCCTTTACCATGGTTGGCAGAACTTAAATATTGGGCTGCTACGAGCATAACGGCTCCGCCGGCAATTTCACTCATGCTTCGCACGATCGGGTAACTGCCGCTTTCGTCTTTTAGATTTTCAAATGAAATGCCGGTAATGCGTTTCTCCATCATTTTCTGAAGCAGCTCAGATTTAAGCGCCGATAAATGAATGGGAGAGATGATCGTCTGGTTCATCTGCAGAAGCGGAAGGTCCTCTTCCACCACCGGAGCGGATTTCACCAGCGTGGGACATTTATAAACTTCCGCCTTATCGTATATAATCCGGGCACCCGCTTCACTATAATCCTTGTCACCGTAATGGGCTGCTTCCCCCGCGTTATGTTCAATAAGCACCTCATGACCATTGCTGATCAAAACACTGACAGCTTCCGGAGTCAGCCCGATCCTGTTTTCCTGAAACGCGGTTTCCTTGGGCACGCCAATCAGCAACATACTGGATTTTGGCTTAACATCCAGGGTTTCCTCCAGGGTCTCGTAACTGAATGAAGTGCTGATATACGGTTTGCTGTGTTGTGACATGTTGTAAGGACGTTTCGGTCGGGATGGTCAGAAATACGTGGGGGTGAAAATTACAATTTTATCCTGAATTCTTTCCAATAACTGAACGTTACTATTTTTCGGGTCGTTTCATCTATCGTCTCAAGTGAAATACCGATGGAAGTATCAGGAAAAATACCCGGCGCCCGGTCCGGCCATTCCACCAGGCACACGTCTCCTGAATACAGACAATCTTCAACACCCGCCCGAATGGCTTCTTCTTCGTTTTTTAAACGGTAAAGATCGAGATGATAAATCCTGCCTGCTGCAGAACTGTATTCATTGATAATGGAAAACGTGGGGCTTCCAACGGTGTCTTCTACGTTTTTTACACTACAAAGTGCACGGATAAAACTTGTTTTACCGGCCCCCATATTCCCCTTAAAAGCAAATACTTTTTTATCAGGGAAGGATTCCCAAAAAACCTGGGCGATTTCGTCGATTTCCGGCAGGGTATATATCCGCTCCATTCAACAAAGATAGTTCCGTACTTGTTTTATATAATGGAAAGCGATCCCGCCGGAAAACGGTAATTTACAAAGGTCGTTTTGATGAAATAAGCATGGAAACAGTTAACTGGAAGGTCGAAGGCATGAGTTGCAGCGCCTGTGCGCAAACGATCAACGGGTTCCTTGAAAAAAAAGGGATGAAGGAAGTCAGGGTAAGCCTGACTGCCGGAGAAGCACAGTTCCTGAATGTTCCGGGTTTGCCGGAACAGGAGCTGAAAAAAGGGATCGAAGGGCTCGGATATCACGTTGCTGACGAATCTTCTGCAAAAAAACATCCCAATAAATTTGTCCGCTTTTTAGCCATTTGTATTCCCTTCACATTGATGCTGCAATTGCACATGCTGGGCCATTTGCAATACCTGCACTGGCTTATGAATCCCTGGGTTCAGTTGATATTGTGTTTGCCCGTTTACATCACCGGCATGTATTATTTTGGCAGAAGCGCCGTCAACAGTCTGCGACAGGGCGATACAAATATGAATGTGCTGATTGCACTGGGTGCCACTGCCGCTTTTTTATACAGCCTTACCGGAACGCTGCTCAATCTGGGCGAAGCCTATTTGTTTTACGAAACGGCGGCAGCCATTATTACACTGGTGTTTTTTGGAAATTATCTGGAAGAAAGATCACTGCAAACTACGCAGCGTGCGTTAACAGGTTTGGTCAGGACCCAGAAAGTAATGGCCAATATGATCGCCTTCGACGATCAGCACCAGGAAATTATGTTTCCGGTGGATAGCATGCAGTTAAAATCCGGTGACCTGCTGTTGATTAAAAGCGGAGAACAGGTACCCGCAGACGCCAAAATACTTTGGGGTGAAGGACAGGTGGATGAAGCCATCATAACAGGGGAAAGTCTTCCGGTAAATAAGAACATAAAAGATTTGGTTATCGGGGGATCGGTTTTAATAGATGGCACATTAAAAGTGCAGGTAACCGCATCGGCCAAAGATTCTGTATTGTCCAATATGGTCGATCTCGTAAAACGGGCGCAGACCGATAAGCCAAAGATTCAACTATTGGCCGATCGCATCAGTGCTGTCTTTGTTCCGGTTGTTATAGCCATTGCAATCCTCACCTTTTTTCTGAATTATTTTTTACTGCACAATTTCGGTTCATCCATGATGAGAAGCATTGCCGTACTCGTCATCGCCTGTCCCTGTGCATTGGGGCTGGCCACTCCTGCCGCAATAGCTGTGGGATTGGGCAGAGCCGCCAGGAACGGCATTCTTTTCAGAAAAGCAGACAGCCTCGAGCTGTTTAAGAAAATCAGGCAGGTCGTTTTCGATAAAACAGGAACACTCACAACCGGGTCGTTCAGCATAAAGGAATTTAAGATTCTGGATACTTCCATAGATGAAACGACATTCAAACAAATTCTCTTTTCACTGGAGAAATATTCAAACCATCCAATCGCCCGTTCACTCACCCTTGCATGGAAGGTGAAACCGGAACTGCGCTGGAAGAAAATAGAAGAGATCAAAGGTTATGGCTTGCAGGCCACCAGTATGCAGGGTGATGAATACAAAGCTGGGTCTGCAGCTTTTATTGGAAATACTTCCGCTGACCATTCGATCTGGCTGATGAAAAATAATCAACTGGCCGGATGGGTTGACATGCAGGATGAGATACGCCCGGAAGCTGCTGAGGTCATCGCCTGGTTCAAAAAACGCGATATAAAAACCATTTTGCTCAGCGGCGACCGAAAACAAAAATGTGATGAGGTTGCTGCCGCACTCGGAATAGATGAAGTGATTGCTGAACAAACCCCTCAGCAAAAACTTCAGCAGATAGAAAGACTGAATAATTTATCGCCTGCAGCCATGGTAGGCGATGGCATCAATGATGCGCCCGCACTGGCAAAAGCAAGCATCGGTATCTCGATGAGCGATGCCTCTCAGATAGCTATGCAAACAGCAGACGTTGTATTGATGAACAGTGGGTTAAAGAAGTTGCCATTGGCCATGCAACTGGGAGAACATACTTTTCTTACAATTAAACAAAACATGTTTTGGGCCTTTTTCTACAATGTACTGGCGATACCCATTGCAGCCTTCGGCTTCTTATCGCCGGGGATTGCTGCTGCTGCCATGGCCTTCAGCGATGTGGTATTGCTGGTCAATTCTACACGCCTTTTTGTAAAAAAGCTACTGTAAATTGAGCATGGAATTTCTATTATGAACCGATCTTCTTCCATTGTTTTAAAGCAGTATTGGAACCATGAATCCTTCCGGCCGCAACAGGAAGAGATCATTCATGCGGTACTCTCCGGTCACGATACATTGGCGCTGCTACCAACCGGCGGCGGCAAGTCCATCTGCTTTCAGGTGCCCACCCTGGTCGCAGAAGGTCTCTGCCTGGTAATCAGTCCGCTGATTGCACTCATGAAAGATCAGGTGCAGAATCTTCGTAAAAAAGGAATAACGGCATTTGCCATTTATTCCGGTATGAGCCGGAAAGATGTAATCTCTACTTTTAAACTCGCGGCTACCGGTAATTGCCGTTTTCTATATGTATCTCCGGAACGGCTGGAAACAGATCTATTCAAAGAATTTCTGCCCGCATTACACGTTACCCTGATTGCAGTGGATGAAGCCCATTGTATTTCCCAGTGGGGATATGATTTCAGACCGCCGTACCTGCGGATTGCAGACATACGTAACGAATTACCCGGCGTGCCCATATTGGCATTAACGGCAACAGCCACGCCTGCCATACGGGAAGATATTTGCCTGAAATTAAAAATGACCAGCCCCCGCATTTTTGTACAATCTTTTTTACGCCCGAATCTTTCTTTCAGCGCGCATAAAACGAGTTCTGTTTTAAATAAGATGCTGGAAATACTAAGGAGACTGGATGGTTGTACAATTATCTATTGCCGCAACCGCCGCCGCACAAAGGAAATCAGTGATCTGCTCAACATGCACGGCATCGCTGCCGATTATTATCATGCAGGTCTCACGCAGGAAGAAAGGAATGAAAAGCAGGAACGATGGATGAAGAACGGCATTCGTGTAATCGTATGTACGAATGCATTTGGAATGGGTATAGATAAGCCGGATGTGCGTCTCGTTATGCATGCGGAAGTGCCGGATAATCTCGAGAATTATTATCAGGAAGCGGGAAGAGCCGGAAGGGATGGCAAAAAATCTTATGCCGTATTGTTATATAACGACGAGATGCTGGAAGAACTGGAAATGGCTCATAAACAACAATATCCTGCACTGGATTTTATCAGGAAAATATATCAGGGTCTCGCCAATTATTTACAGGTGCCGCTGGGAACCGAACAGGTGGGTTATTCTTTCGACCTGAATGATTTTCTCAGGAAATTTTCTTTTCAATCCAAGCCCACCCAGGCAGCTTTGCTGGTGCTGCAGCAGGAAGGTTTTATATCGATGAACGATCCTGTATTTTCGCCCGCTACTTTATATTTCATTTGTGACAGGGAACATTTGCACCTGTTCGAATCAGAAAATCCATCCCTGGATCCATTGATAAAAACCCTGTTAAGAACTTATGCGGGTATCTATGATCAGCCGGTATCCATTCATGAAAAAATGCTGGCATCGTTACTCAATCAGGATTTGGAAAACGTAGTCAGGGGAATTTATGAATTACATAAATTCGGAATCGTTGACTATAACCCCCAAAAAGAAACACCCCAGATTTATTTTAATCTGCCGCGAAGAAAAGCGGCAGACATAAGGATCGATGAAACAGCCTATGCATTCCGGAAGGATCAGTTTATGAAACGGATCCGGGGCATATTAGATTATGTTCAAACGAGCGCCTGCCGGAGTATTTCCATTGCCGGATATTTTGGGGAGAAGGAAGCCCAAAGTTGTGGCATCTGTGATAATTGTGTAAAGAAAGAAAAGGCGAAATTAAGTCCGGCAGAATTTGATTCGATTTATCAGAGACTGAAAACCGGCGCCCAAATGCAATCGCTCACGGCTTTGGCATTGTTTGATCAGTTCGCCGACATTCACTCCGATCACTTGCGAAAAGTGATGGATTTTATGCAGGCCGAAAACAAACTTTTTGTTGATCCGGAGGGGATCATACATATAAGCTGACTGGTTTAGGATATTAAGAACAAACTGCTATCTTCATAAAATAACCAACAAATAAAATTTTCCGTTTGCCAAAACTGTTTATCAGACGCTCCGTTTTTATCTTCTTTCTTTTCGCATCACTGCAAAGCATCTCACAAAAACTTCAACTGGGAGTAAAGGGAGGGTTGAGCCTGCCCAACCTGTCAGCTTCCGGTTCTTCTGAAGTAAGCAAAGGATATAAATCCATCACCGGACCTGATTTCGCATTGGTTGCAGATTATAAAATTGCCGATATGGTTTCCGTTGAAACTGGTTTGGAATGGTCCACACAGGGTGGGCAAAAATCAGGTTTACAAACCATTCCCGCATCTCCCGATCTGGCTCAGTTTTTTCCTTCCGGGTCAAATGTGCAATACCTGTATGCAAATTTTACAAGTACTGTGAGATTGCAATACCTGATGCTGCCGTTTTTATTAAAATATACCATGGAGCTGGATGAGGAACACCACTGGAAATTATATTGGGATGGTGGTGTGTTCGGTGGACTGCTGATGACCGCAAAAGCCTCTGCTGCCGGAACCAGTAAAGTTTATTATGATAAGGAGGAGACCAATCAGGTAGGATCAGTGGCCGTTCAATTTGACAGCACCGGTGACATAAAAAATCAGTTGCATAAGGGCAATTTCGGTATAGAAGCCGACATCGGGGTGCTCTATCACTTCAATAACATGTCGGTGTTTGCTGAAGGCGGTGCAAATTACGGATTCATCAACCTGCAAAAAAGCAGCCAGAACGGCATCAATCATACCGGTGCTCTTTTATTCAGAATTGGATTATTTTTTGATTTAAAGGAACACGAATAAACGTCCAGCGGTCAACGCCCAACGCCCAACGCCCCACGCCCAACGATCAACGATCAACGCCTGCAAGTTCCAAACTCTTCTTTTTCAATTTTCTGATTTCCACATCTTCAATGATGGGTTCCGGTGTAAGAATAAGCGATGTTTTATTTTCCCGCCACCAGCTGTTGGTTTGTAATTCCTTAAATGAAAGCACACCGATCAGATATTTGCGGTCACTTTCGGCATGCCATTCTTCGATCCACTCAAATTTATCCTTGGGAATAAAGGCCCAGTCATCAAAGCTTAGATAGACCTTCACATAAAATTCACTCGTCAGTTCAAGAGGAGCATGATGATAGAGTTTTTTATATTCATACCTGTACTGATATCGCAGGGCAGATAGGTCACTCAGTACAGCCGATGCCGTAGGAAAACTGCCCGCACCCTTTCCATAGAAAAATTGTTTGTCCGCGAATCCGCTTTCAATGACAACGCCATTGTATTCATTTTTTACGAAACTCAGGTGATCGTCAGATTTCACAAACTGGGGAAGTACAAAAGCAGCCACTTTGCCATTGAGCAGTTTTTTCGCCTGACCCACCAGTTTGATATCATAATGTTTTTCTGAGGCTACGGTGGCATCTCCGGCCTGAATATTCTGAATCCCGTTGAATACAATATCATCCGGGTTTGCAACAATACCATAAGCATGCGTCAGCAACAGCGACCATTTATTCACCGCATCAATTCCTTCCACATCGAGGGAAGGATCGCTTTCAGCAAATCCAAGTTGTTGTGCCAGCAATAAAGCCTGTTTGAAATCCAGTTTCTCTTCAAACATTTTGGTCAGAATGAAATTCGTAGATCCGTTGACGATGGCACGCATGGAATGCAACAGATCATTATCATAATATTCTTCCAGATTACGTATTACGGGAATGGAAGCACAGGCCGCTGCTTCATATAAAACAGAGCGGCCGGTTTCTTTTTGCAGATCCAGTAGTTGGGACAGATGTTCGGCCAGCATTTTTTTGCTTGCGCTCACAACATCTTTCCCATTTCTCAGTGCACGCGTTACGATTTCAAAAGCGGGCTCGGTTTCATTGATCACTTCTACCACTACATTGATCCGGGGATCATTGAGTATTTCATTTTTATCCGTCGTAAAAAGTTCCTCTGGTGCATTTCTTTTCTTACCGGGATGTTTGATGCAGACTTTAACAATACTTGCATTCAGCGAGGGCGTTTGTTGTAAAATACGGTAAAGACCTTCTCCCACGGTTCCAAATCCAAATAGTCCGATCGTCAGTTTCTTATGTGCGTCCATATAAATAGTTCAACAATTTTCTAAGCTTTTCGAATGTTTGTCTGTCTTAACAACCAATAGGTCGAATGTGTTGCGAAGATCTGCTATTAAATCTTCCGATTCTTCCAGACCCACCGAAAGACGGATCAGGCTGTCGTTGACCCCATTGGCCCGTCTGATTTGTGCAGGAATGGTTTTATGTGTCATTTCAGCCGAATGGCTTATCAGGCTCTTGATGCCTCCCAGGCTTTCTGCCAGTTTGAAGAGTTGCGTCGAAACCACGAAGCGCCTGGCCGCTTTCAGGGTATCTTCTTTCAGCGTAAATGAAACGATGCCACCAAACCCACGGGATTGCTTTTTGGCAGCATCATGATTCGGATGACTTGCCAGGCCTGGATAATATACCCTGTCCACCGCCGGATGCGACTTTAAAAATTCTGCGATTTCCAATGCACTGGCACAATGTTGCCTCATACGCAGGCCGAGCGTCTCCATTCCCCGAATCACCAGCCAGGAATCGAAGGGTCCAAGGATGGCTCCGGCAGCATTTTGATAGAACCTGATTTTTTCTCCCAGGTCTTCCGCAGCAGTTACGACCAGCCCGGCGATCAGGTCGCTGTGCCCACCCAGGTATTTGGTAGCCGAATGGACGACGATGTCTGCACCGAGTAGCAGCGGTTTTTGCAGGGCAGGGGACGCAAAGGTATTGTCAACACACAGCAAACAATTCCCTGCTTTCGCGACCGCTGCTATGGCTGCGATGTCTGCGATCTTCAGCGTCGGATTGCTGGGCGTTTCAATCCAGATCAGTTTGGTGTTTTCATTTAGTGCATTGAAAACATTTTCCGGATTGGAGGCGTCTACATAGTTTACCCGAATGCCGAATTTTTTATAAACCTGCTCGAAAAGACGAAAAGCACCTCCATAAATGTCGTCGACAGCGATGATTTCATTACCCGTCTTTAACAATTTGAGTACGGCATCGATGGCAGCCAGACCGCTCGCGAAAGCCAGTCCGCGGGCTCCTTTTTCGAGACCCGCAATCAGATTCTCCAGAACCGCCCGGGTGGGGTTGTTGGAACGTGCGTAATCATAGCCTTTGTGAACACCGGGTGCTTCCTGAACAAAAGTAGAAGTCTGGTAAATGGGCACTGATACTGCCCCGGTCAGCGGATCGACCGGGATACTGTGAATAAAAGCGGTTGTTTCCTGCATAAAATAATCCTCCATCCCTTTCGGGTTTTTAGGTGAATAAAATATGCTTTCAAGAATTGACAGGAAGGCGTCTCAAATCAGGGCTGACCTGAAATAAAAAAGCTCTTCCGGATGTCAGAAGAGCTTCTAATATGTTGGGTATTTTGAAAGCTTGGATCTGACTTATCTGTCCCGCCACGGCGGGATGGAATTGGCACCTTGTTCCGCTTGCAGCGGACCAGGTTGTCAAGGCTTCGCAGGGCCATTACCCTCAGCCTTTCTTGATAAGCAAATAAAAGAACTGACCCAAAGATAGACCGGGAACTCAAAAATCAAAAATTAAATTTGCGGCCTTTGGGGAACAAGCCGGCCCGTATATTGTTATTATCTTTATCGATTCCATTTTAAACATGATTGAAGAAAAAAGTCCGTCTCCTGTGTCCGGAGAAGAAATGATTGACGTATTCGGTGCCCGGGTGCATAATCTTAAGAACATCGATATTTCCCTCCCTAAAAACCAGCTGGTGGTGATTACGGGTATCAGTGGCAGTGGGAAATCCTCCCTCGCATTTGATACCATCTACGCGGAAGGTCAGCGCCGCTACATGGAAAGTTTCGGCGCTTATGCCCGTCAGTTTATCGGGGATATGGAAAGACCCGATGTGGATAAAATAACCGGCCTCAGTCCCGTAATTTCCATAGAGCAGAAAACCACCAACCGGAATCCACGAAGTACCGTAGGAACCGTTACGGAAGTATACGATTTCCTGCGTCTTTTATACGCCCGCATCGGACAGGCTTTTTCTTATAATACCGGCCGGCGCATGGTGAAGTTCAGCGAAGAGGAAATCGTTGCAAATATCTTTCAGAAATTCAGTGGCAAAAAAATCTCCGTGCTCTCTCCCCTGGTGCGCGGAAGAAAAGGACATTACCGTGAATTATTCGAAGACATTCGTAAAAAGGGATTTGTAAAAGTGCGGGTAGACGGGGAAGTGAAAGACCTGGTTCCCAAGATGCAGGTCGACCGTTACAAAATTCACGACATTGAAGCCGTCATCGACCGGCTCGCAGTAACGGCGGATATGAAAACGCGGGTAAGTCAGAGTGTTCAAACCGCACTGAACATGGGCAAGGGCCTGATGTTCCTGCTGATCAACGACGATAATAAAGTTGTTCAGTATAGCAAGCAACTGATGTGCGATGAAACAGGCATCAGTTACGAAGAGCCTTCTCCAAACAGCTTTTCATTCAACTCTCCCTATGGTGCCTGTCCGGTATGCAAGGGACTGGGAGCAGTTTATCGCATCAGTCTGGATAACATCATTCCCGATCGGAAGAAATCAGTGAATGAAGGCGGCATCGAACCATTGGGAGGTGAACGCGAAGCCTATGTTTTTAACCAGGTGCAAAAACTCGCGAAGAAAAATAAATTCAGTCTGGACACACCCATTGCAGACATGCCGGTGAAAGCACTGAATATGATCCTCTACGGAACAACAGAAAATGTTTCTGAATCCATTTTTGAAATTGATGAAAATGAAACAGCCGGCGCCTCTACGGAATACGAGGGACTGATTCCCATGTTGAAAAGATGGTTCGGTTCATCCAGTACCGATTCACTGCGACTATGGGTTGAAAAATACATGGAACTCAAAACCTGCGACGCCTGCGGCGGAGCCAGGCTACGGAAAGAAAGTCTGTGGTTTCGTGTGGACTCAAAAAATATTTCCGAACTCAGTAATCTAAATCTGGATAAGCTGGCGGACTGGTTTGTGAACATAGAAAAGAGACTGGACAGCAAACAAAATACCATTGCAAAAGATGTACTGAAAGAAATCCGCGAACGCCTGCAGTTCCTGCTGGATGTGGGGCTTACTTATCTCACATTAAACCGTCCAACGCGTACCCTCAGTGGTGGTGAGTCGCAACGCATACGACTGGCTACCCAGATTGGCTCTCAGCTTCAGGGTATTACTTACATACTGGATGAACCCAGCATAGGTTTGCACCAGCGCGATAACCAGCGTCTGATTCTGGCACTTCAGAATCTGCGTGATATCGGAAACAGTATTCTCGTAGTAGAGCACGATAAGGACATCATGATGGCCGCCGATTATCTGGTGGACATTGGACCCAAAGCAGGATTTCATGGAGGTCGTATAGTCGCACAGGGCAAGCCAGCCGACATGCTTAAACTGAATACCATTACAGCAGACTATCTCAACGGACACAGAAAAATTCCATTACCTGCCGAAAGAAGAAAGGGAAACGGAA
>Ga0206961_1014_pt1 | contig 46486 bp, 46 predicted proteins | sample Alteio_BWOrgHeat_30_FD_153238 | JGI IMG/M metagenome (GOLD analysis project Ga0206961, IMG submission 153238) | Enriched cells from forest soil in Barre Woods Harvard Forest LTER site, Petersham, Massachusetts, United States -... | ecosystem: Environmental > Terrestrial > Soil > Temperate forest >...
CGCGAGCAGCGTAACCGAAAGAATCAGGATCGCGAGAAAGGCCCACACAAAAGAATTCGCCAGCGTGAAACGAACGTCTTCGGGAATGAAAGTGGAGAACAGATGCAGGATGGCGGGCGTCATCACAATGGCCAGCACCGTGGCAGAAAAAGTAACGAGAAAAGTTTCGCTGAGGAACTGGAACATCAGCTGAGCCCTGGAACCGCCCATGGTTTTGCGCACGCCGATTTCTTTGGCACGCTGCGCCGCGTTGGCCGTGGTGAGGTTGATGAAATTGATGCAGGCGATCAGGATCAGGAAACTGGCCACCAGCGTAAGCCCCAGCAGCGTGGATTTGTTTGCGTTGGGCGATTCGAAATTGCCGTACTGCCCATTGAAATGCACATCATCCAGCGGCTGCAGTTTATATATCCAGGTGTAATTATTCTCCTTCGCATCCTTACCCTGGTTCTTGTCGAAAATCGCTTTCAGTCTTTTTTCCACGGAAGCGATGCTGGTGCCGGGGCCCAGCTGCATCCACACCTGGTGATCGCTGGTGGTATTGTCCCAGTTGTCCCAGTACATGTGTTTCCGGAAATTACTGTTCTGCAGGATGGTGGGCAGGGAAATGAACTCCCTGAAATTAAAATCGGTGTTGCCCTGTTCGCTGAGATCGTCCACGATGCCGGATACCTGCGTGGCGATGGAATCGTCGTATACGATGGATTTGCCAATCATATCAGCGAAGGAAAGTTTCGGGAAATATATTTTCGCGCGACTGGCACTTAATACCACACGACCGGGCTGGCCGACGGCGGACTGTTTGTTCCCCGCCATCCAGTGGTAGGGAAGCAGATCAAAATAATGCGCGTCGGCAAAAATGATGTTCTTCTTGCTCCTGAATTTTTCCGGTTTCACCGAAGCTTCGCGTTTTACTTCCAGCTTGTCAGGATTGTAATAGCGAAAATTCACGAGGTTGTCGATGCCGCTGATCTCTTTTCTAATCGCATCCCCCAATGGTGCCGGCACGCCCCGCGAATGACCCGGCTCGCCCTGGAAGGCATAATCGCTTACTACCCGGAACAGGCGGTCGGGTCTGGATTCAAAGCGGTCGAAACTATACTGGTACTGCACGATCAGGAAAATCACCAGCGAGGCGCTGGCCAGCCCCAGGATATTGATCACCGAGAAAATCCGGTTGCGCCCGAAGTTCCTGAACGCAACGACCAGGTAGTTTTTGAACATGGGAGAAGTGTTGGCTTCTTTTCTGATGCCAAGGGCTGTGCCAGTTGGGATGGGGTTGGAATTCAGCTATTTGTAAATGAGCGTTTCTGTTTAACTGTACGAAATGAAAGAGGGATGTGCGGAAGTGATACAGGGAGACTGCTCTCTATTGTAACCATATTTGGGTATTGGAAAATCACCATTGAAAGCTAATTTTATTCAGCATATCCCCAACTGACGATTGACTAATGCTGAAAGTTAAACACGGAATCGACATGTTGAATTATAGTATCTTACTGATAACTCACAAGAAGAATGATACCCAATTTTGACCATAATCAGGTGCTTCCACCTCATCTTGGCAATCCAGTTTCAATTACCGATCTCTCGCCTTATTTATGCACTTCGGAAGAGCTGTGCCATAAATTTTGTACCAGTCCGGAACGAACTTCAATTCTTAAAAATTATTTACATTTTAGAGAAAAAATCAGGAGCCTTGGCTTAATAAATGCTATTCAATGGATAGACGGAAGCTTTTTAGAAGATATTGAAAAACAAGAGAAACGAGCACCCCGCGATTTAGATTGCATTACAATTTATTGGGAATACGATATGCCCTTTCAAATTAAATTAGTCGGACTTTTTCCTGAATTTTATCATCCTGTATTATCCAAAAGAAACTATCAATTAGATCATTACCCATTCGATGCTGGCTTTTCACCCGTTAAAACTGTTGAAATGACGCGATATTGGAGCCAGCTTTTTTCTCATAACCGAAATGGGGTGTGGAAAGGATTGTTGTCCCTTCAGTTAAATACAATAACTGAGGATGCAAATGCATTAAATTATATTCAATCGCTAACACCATGACACCAAGAAAACAAAGAGAGGCGCTTCTGGTAAAAATCCTGGAAACAGAGCGAATGATGGGCGAAGTTTCAGACCATCCCATAATGAATTTTTCTTTTAATCAAAGGTTATCTGATTTGAAAAATAAATTGGCAGAAATTCCAGCTTCCTCTAAGGAAGCAAATGTTACCCTGCTCTTTTCAGGAGGACCGGTTTTTGGCTCCCAAGGAATTGACGCAGGTTTTTTAGGTAAAGTTCTTTTGCCTTTTCAAAAAATGGTTCACTCTGACTTAGCGCACCGAGGGTATGGCAAGGTAGCAGCTAAGGGACCCGTAAAGAATGCCGATGATGCTAGATTATTTTTGACCGCATTGCCCAGAGGATCTTTTGGTGTAGAATTATCAAAACTTGATAACAACAATCTTTTTAATGAAGATGAAGTTTCAGACTCATTGGTTCATATTTCAAAATTGATTGGCTCGTCAGCAAAAAGTGATGAGGAATTCATTGCAAACCTGGATGAAATATCTTTTAGGACTATTTCCGGATTGAGACAATTTCTTAAAGTTGTATCTGATGACAAAGCGGGCGTTACAATCGAGTCTGGTAACATACGGGCAGTCCTGTCAAATGAAGAAGTTCAAAATGCTTATGCGCGCGTATCAGAGACTACCACAAAACATTTGGATGTTGAGTTATACGGAATTTTAAAGGGAATTCTTTTAGAATCCTGGAAATTTGACTTTATATCGGATCAGGGGGAAGTAATTACTGGTAGACTGGACGAAAATATTTCGGAACAAGAAGTTGCCGATACTTTCGTGCAATTTTTTAATAAGCCATGCAAAGCAATGTTCGAGAAAACGAGTGTATTTCTAAAAAACGGAAGAATTAAAGATAGCTATACGCTTAAAAGCGTTTCTTAGCAGTCGGTTTGAGTGGATTGATTAACCGAGCATAGGGCGACATCAAGAAAATCCCACTAATTGAACGATCCTGTCTTCACTCCAGGGCTTATCTACAAAAGAAGTTTGATCCACGATCAATATGGCGGCAGTCGCCAATCTGGTATATCCGTCTCCGCTGAATTTCCTTTCATTTTTATCTTCTCCGGTAAGACAGGTCATCAACATGGTTATAAAGATCAATGGGAAAATAAGAATGTTTTTTCCTACACCGGTGAGGGCCAGATTGGGGACATGAATTACTCTCGTGGCAATTTGGCGATCAGAGATCACCTTAAAGCCAAAAGACGAATATTCCTTTTCACACAGGAAGTCAAAGCCTTTGTAAAGTTTGAGGCCGAATTGGAATTATTGGAGTGTAACTACTTCTTAAGTCCTGATAGAGAGGGTAAGGAAAGAGTTGCAATCAAGTTCTTTTTCAAAAAGGCCGGCGTTCACTTGAATTATCAAATTGACGAACCGGTCGTTTCGCTGTTTGCTGATCCGGTTGAGAGAACCTATATCAATACGCCCAATATAACCGAAAGGCAGGGTTTGGTTACTACGCGCGTGGGTCAGGGTGCCTATAGATCCAGTATCCTTTATCGATGGGAATATAAATGTGCCGTGACGGAATATTCCAAACATGATCTCCTCATCGCATCTCATATCGTTCCCTGGAAGGATGCCAATAACGAAGAACGATTAGACGTGCACAACGGAATTCTACTGTCTCCCAATTATGATGCATTGTTTGACAAACACCTGATCAGTTTCGAAAACAATGGCAAAATCATTCTCTCTGAAATTCTAAAAAAATCAGACTACCAGAAACTGGGCGTAGATGGGAATGAATCAATCAAAAACCTTTCAAGATATAATCACGAATATTTAGAAAGGCATCGGGTGAAGCTTTTTCCATTGGAAAACAAATGAAATTTTTCTATTATTTGAATTTTCTAAAAATGAAGGGATTATTAGTTTTCTCTTTTTTTGGTTTGGCGGATGATTGGACGGGTTTGGACTTATTTAATAAGGTTTATGAAGACGAAAAAATAGTTGCGATTGATTGCAACGAAATAGCGCAACAGGGAGGTGTCTTAAATTGTATTTCCTGGAATATAAAAACCTGATCAACGAAAACTAATGAGTCGTTTTAATTGCGAAACAGCAGACTTGTTTAATGAGAAAATTCTTTCACTTTGGATGTTGAATAGGCATTGGGTTTTGTTGCCTTTCTTTTCTCAACCCTTTTATAATGCTTCCATACGGAGGCGGCCCACGAGAACAGCGAGATAAAACAAGCCGCTAAAAGCGTATAACATAATATAAGAATGAATAGACTATTCATGGCTTATAAAGCTACTCATTTTTGCAATAAAACAGTAGAGCAAAGAGTAAAAAATTGATAAGTAAGGTATTATGCGGTAAGAAGTTAAATAAGTTTCTTTAAATATTCCATATACCAGCATAATGTAGCTCACACAAAGAGTAATCAATACGATGAATGGAACTCTTAGAGCGGCAAACCACACCCATTTCTGAAATTTCTTTTTTTCAATAATAAAATCGACGGTTATTGATCCCATTAAGGCGCACATGAAAAAGGAAACAATGCCGCTTTTGAGCAGTCCCTCTAATTCGTTTTGGAATTTAATCTCACTCGGCTCTGTAGGCGCAGTAGAAAATTTCATTAATATCATTGCAAATAACGGCAGCAATCCAAACACCACATTACCAAATACCCATTTTAGAAATTTAATGCTCGCTTTAACCAGTTGCTCTTTGTTTGGAATTTCCATGTAAGTGGCTTGGTTCTCGAATTTACATTACCATTTGTTTAAATAGCTATATTTTTAACCCTGTCCCAATAGGTCAATACCTTTATTATTCACTTAACATCATTTCTATTTTTCATCTCCTCCACCGTCATCTCAAAAAAAGCCTGTATTTCCTCCACTTGCATCGAAGTCAATTGCCCCAACAGGTGATCGGTTTGTCTCATGCTTTCGGCCTCTTCATATTCTTCAAAGGGGCTGGAAAATGCCAGCAGGGTGGCTAAGTGTTTATACTTAGCCTGGATAAATAGTTGCTTGTCGGGTTTGTCATATTCCAGCACGATCCCCGGCTGCATATCGTCTTTACCACCTTTTTTGATCAGTAAATTCTTAGAGAAACTGACGGCAATCACCCGGAAATTAACCGACTGATGGGTTAAGTTGCCGGGCAATGCGTCCATTGCTTTTTCCAGAAGATCATCGGTAATCGTTTTCTCCGCGGCTCGCGCAGGAATTAAGTCCTTTATGCGGTCGTAATGAAAGGCATTGCCGCATTTGGCGCACAATAGCAGAATAACTTCCGAGTCGATGACCTGCACCTGATCCTCTTTAGTTCGTTTATCATAATCAATTTGTTCGATGTTTCGGGCGATGGACACATAGGCATTGCCGTAATAGATGTCTTTGCCACATTGATCGCAGGTAGTAAATAGAAAAGGCATAAAGGGGGGATTTTAATTGATGTATTTGAAAAGAACAAGAACCAGTACGAGCACAGCCAGGATCAGGGTGGATTTGTGATTGTTTTCATCGGAGCTCAGAAACAGGCAGATCAGGTATCGGAGAGCATTTAACACGGATCCGAATACATTCACCAGAGCGTGGTACATAATGAAGCTCGCCAAAGTCGACAAATGCCCGAGATCATAAAAGATTAACCCGATCAACAGAATAATTTCCAGCAACAGAGTTACCAATCCCCATGCGGCCCATTTTTCGCGTGCATCCTCGTCACGGATAAAAATCGACACCCAGAAATAGGTTCCGAAATAGTATATAGCGCCCGCCAGAAGGGTATACGACACGCTCTTGAGGAGGGTGACTAACTGTCCCCCGATTTCATATCATAAGATGTTTAGCTGTAGAGTTTCAAAGTATTCGTAAGAGATTTCCGGATCTCATTTCTCAGGCTTAAAGGACTCACCACCACCAGATCTGCCCCGTAGGAAAGCAGTTCCTTGATCAGATCATAGGTAACAAATACAAAGAGTTCCACGATCAGGTATTTTTTATCCTCCCGTATGGTCTTCTGCGAACTGTGCAGGGGATAGGCCTTGATGTATTCCGCCTGATCATGAGAAAACTGCAATTGAATCAGCTGCGGCTTTTCTTCCTTGCCGTTCGTGATGCCGAAGGAGTGGAGGAAGAAGTCTTTCAAATCATAACTATAAGATTCGCGATACCTGGTCTTAATGATGTCGATGTCTTCGATCCGGTCCAGACCAAAGGTTTTGAGTCTTTTGTCTTTTGTGTCCACGGCGATCAGATACCAGCGGCCCTGGGATTCACGCAGTCCCAATGGATGCACGGTGCGCAACGAATGAATCTGGTTCGGAAATTTCGTGTGACTGAAATTCAGCACCCGTTTATTCCGGATGGCATGTAACAAACCATAGAAATTATCCAGGCCCTTGGGTTTTCTGGATTCCAGGAAAACGATGTTGGTAAACTCCTGTGCCGCATTGATGGCATTGACGATCTGGTAAGATTCCAGCAAACGTTCCCCGAAGGCTTCCGTTTCCGCCCGGTTCTTAATGAAATATCTTTTATCTCCCTTTTTCTCATTCACGATTTCAACGCCCAGTTGGGCGAGGATGTCTTTGATATCCCTTTGCAGGGTGCGCAGGGAAATGGAAAACTCCTTGTCCTGAATGGCGGATTCATCTTCCAGGTATCTGGCGATCTGATCGTAGGTAGCAGGACCTTTTTCCAGTCGTTTGATGATCAGCGCAAAGCGGGAGATGAATGTTTCTTTTGGCATGGGGTTGTTTTAAAAATCGTTAAGAGGCATTGGATAGAAATCCGATCTGTGCCCGCTGATGATGCACGAATTGAAATCCATTGTCCTTTGCATGGTAAATATCGGCCAGCGTCATCGGTTCGTGCACCGCATCATCGGAAATGCCCAGTTTCTCCAGGAGAAACCGGGATTTCTGAATCGTCAGCAGCCTGAACTCATACAGCGCAATCAGCCGGCCCTTGCGCAGCAGGGCTTTATCCAGTTTTCCGGGGTTTGTATTGAATGTTACGATGATCTGAATGCCCAGGGCATCTCCCAGCAATCCATCCGTGAGGTTCAGCAGCATCGACAAGGCTGAATTTTTATCATGCTCCCGGGAGTTGAGCAGTTCTTCGGCATCCTCAATCACCAAAACGCTGTTGGTATTCGCCAGCAGGAATTTGGTGAGGGCGATGGAATACAGATTAGCAGCGATGCCCGGCGGCATGAACACAACCTTCTTGTTTATCAACCGGATCAGGTGACGGATATAAGTTGATTTACCGGTGCCCGGCTGACCATGAAAAAGATATAACCCGCTTTTGTCTTTTTTATTCAGGGCAGATATTACAGAAGAATGAAGCAACTGCAGGTCATCATTATAATGGACGGAAAGGTCCAACGAAGGACGTTTAATTTTCAGCGCTGTGGTTTCCAAACCACCCCTGCCTTCAATCACCAGGACGATTTCGGGTTTTTGGTTTTCTCTTTTGGTGAATGGAATCAACAGATTCAATACCTCCCGGGCCATCTGATCCTGGGATGAGCTGTGCAGCAGCCCTACCTTATCTTCATAGAGGTTCAACAGCATATTGTTCTCCAGCAGATAATGACAATCCAGGTCTTTCAATTTCCTTTCCTTCGGATCGTAACGCTGCTTGCCATGTTTCTCCAGGATTTTCAATTCGGGTGCTGTTTCCAGCCAGGCCTTCAATCGCTTCATATCTACTTGATCAAGGATCTTCAGCGAAGGCATTTTTTTGAAATGGGCATAATACACCCGCTGGCAGTCGAAATAAGAACTATAGTCTGAAAACAGGTTAAAGCCGGTGATGGCCGATTCGGGTAATTTCATGGTGGTGGTTTAGAGCCGATACAAATGTAAAAAGCCCGGGCGACAAGCCGTGTCGTTGCAAAATCATTTTAAAATCTTTTCAAACGACATGATTTGACGCCCGGCAGAATTAGTTTAGATGTCCAAACGCTGCCATGATCACATTAGAAGAATTTCCGAAACATCTACAATCCATTCCGAAAGAAGACTGGTCCAAATTGTTTTCTTTATTGGATGAAATAAAGACAGATACGCATTTTGGAGAATTCATCATTCCGGAAACATTGCCGGATGATTCGAATCAATTTCCCTTTTATAACTGGTCGCCGGTTGTCAGCCGCTTTGTTGACCTGGTGTATGAATTGGAGATCATTGTTAACTTCAACTGGTCGGGTTGGTACGAAGGAAAGGCGTTATTGGAGAACCCGAAAACGTATTATGAACGATTGGATATTGTTACATTGTGTAAACTATTAACAGTCATCGTTCGGGCTGACCGGTTTTCGGAAGGTACCCTGGTGGGCAGTTTTGAGAATGGAATTATTCAGAAGATCATAAAGAGTATCAGGTTGGAAATCGCTCGTTAAAGAAAAAGCTTGCCATGGCTTATTTTACAAAATCCCGATTCAGATCGGCACTGGAATGCCCGACGAAAGTTTACTACGGGGCAAATAAAACCGCATACGCCAATCAAAACCTGGACGATCCATTCTTAATGGCTCTCGCCGAAGGCGGCTATCAGGTGGGCGAACTGGCCAAATTCCTTTTTTGTAAAGATCCCATCGCAGAAGACATCACGATCGATGAACTGGGCTATGAAAAATCGTTGAGTCAAACGGAAGCCAAAAGATCCAAAGGGGGCCAAGTGGTGATTGCAGAAGCGGCTTTTCAATACGAAAACTTTTTTGTGCGCACCGACCTGATCGTGGAAGATAATAACAGCATTCATCTCTACGAAGTGAAAGCAAAATCCTGGGACGAGCGCGTGGAGTTTTTAAAACTGGGAACGAAGGGAAAAAATAAGGGCAGGGAATATTTAACGACCGACTGGAGTATTTATTTATACGACGTGGCGTTTCAAAAATGGGTAATATCAAAGGCGAATCCTGGCAAGAAAGTAATCGCCCATTTGGTGCTGGTGGATAAAACCGTCGATGCCACAATAGAAGGGCTGAATCAGATCTTCAAAATCGAAAGGAATGGTACGAGAATCCATATCACCGTAAAAGAAGGCATCACACAAGATGATTTAGGAAAAATTCCTTTGAAAGTAATCAATGTGGAAAGAGAATGCGAATGGATCTATTCCAATCCGGTGAACATTGAGCTCGATGGCGTTTGGCCCTTTGAAGACCTGATCCTTTTTTTAGCGGAGAAATTCACCGCCAATGAAATCGTCTGGACAACCCACTTGGGCAGAAAATGTAAGGACTGCGAATTCATCAATACAGACTATCCGCTTGGATTGAAAAGTGGTTTTCATGAGTGCTGGAAAAAACTGGCGGGCTGTACCGATGAAACCATCCAAGAGAGGCTGATTTTGGAACTATGGGGCGGTAAGGCCGGCGCAGCGGGTATTGTGAGCAAAGCGATCTCCAATCAAATATTTTTTTTACACCAGGCCGACGAATCGCATTATGCATCTAAAGATTATATCAATCCAGGCGGAACCACTTTAGACGCTACCCAAAGAAGAAATATTCAGATACTAAAATCGAAGACCAACGACTATACCCCTTATCTTGATCTGGAAGGATTAAGACATGTTTTTGAAGACTTGAAACCACCCTACCATTTCATCGACTTTGAAACAACAGCCGTGGCTCTACCCTTTCACAAGAACCGACGGCCTTATGAAGCCGTAGCCTTTCAATACTCCTATCATCTGATGGATGAAAAGGGAAACATAACTCACAAAAGTCAATATCTCTCGTTCGAAAAAGGCTTTTTTCCCAACTATGAATTCCTGAGATCTTTAAGAAAAGACTTATCCGGCCAGCCCGGAACCATATTCCGCTATCATCAGCACGAGAACAATTACCTGAATCATATTTACAAGCAACTATTAGAAGAGAATGAATCCAGCGTTCCGGATAAGGCAGCGCTAATCTCTTTTATTCAGGAAATCTCCCATCCGACGTCCGATACTCCCAATCGTTGGCAGTCCGTCAACGACATGCAGGATCTGTACGAGCTGGTTTTAAATCATTTCTATTCCCTGTACGCCAAAGGATCCAATTCCATTAAGGACATTTTACCCGCTGTGATCAAAAGCTCTGAATATATCCGGGAGAAATACAGTCAGCCGATATATGGCACCACTACCATGCCCAGTTTGAATTTCACCGCGCCGCATATCTGGATTACCGACGTAGCCGGCCAGAATCCTTACAAAACGCTGCCGGAACTCTTTAGCGAAATAGATAAAGTTCAATTTGAATTAACCGACAGCAGTCTGACGGAGCTGAACAACGGCGGATCAGCCATGATTGCCTATGCCCACCTGCAGTTTACCGAAATGACCGAACAGCAAAGGCAAATCTACCGAGACGGTTTGCTTCGATATTGTGAACTGGACACCATGGCCATGGTGATGATTTGGGATTATTGGGGGTATGAGCTTAAAAATTGGTAATTATTATTAAGTTAAAGGGGGGGTATTGAAAATGGGTAGTTATAACAGTCAAAAAATAATCTGAAATCTTCATTATACAAAAACTAAGGGAAATATAGCTATTTTAGGCGCCAATTTAATAAAAGTGATAATCAAGAAGAATATAAAGAGCATTCGGGACAACTTTTCTAATGGAACTGTTGGAGAATTTCTTGTCGACAATATTGCAGATAATTCAAAACTTTCATTTGTTACTGCGTATTTCACAATTTTTGCATACGAAAAACTAAAAACTAAACTTGACAGAATAAATAATCTTAGACTACTTTTCGGGGAGCCGCGATTTATCAAAAGTGTTTCTTCTTCCACGGATGCAAAGAATTATAAAATTGAAGATGACAAGTTGGTTATTCCTGTTGAAAATAGACTTCAACAAAAAGTAGTTGCAAAGCAGTGTGCTGATTGGATTCGAAATAAAGTTGAAATCAAGTCAATGGTACGTCCCGATTTTTTACATGGCAAACTTTATCATATTGAAAAGCAAAATAAGGTTGAAGATGCTATTACCGGAAGTTCAAACTTCACAGTTAATGGACTTGGATTAGGCGTTAGACCAAATATTGAATTAAATCTTGTCGTTAATGACAAGCGTGATTTATCTGATTTGAAAGATTGGTTTGATAAACTATGGAATAATGAAATGGAAGAAATTGAAGTTGAAGATGTAAAAGATCAAGTACTAAAATACATTGAACTCTTGCATCGTGACAACAGCCCCGAATTTGTATATTATAAAACACTTTATCATGTTTTTAACCAATATGTCGACGATACTGATTTATCTGGACTATCAGATATTAAATCTAATTTGTACGAGACACAAATATGGAAAGCGCTATTCACATTCCAACAACATGGAGTTAGAGGCGCTATTAACAAAATTTTGAAATATAATGGATGCATTATTGCCGATAGCGTCGGATTGGGAAAGACATATGAAGCATTAGCTGTCATTAAGTATTTTGAAATGCTAAATTATCGCATTCTAGTTTTAACTCCCAAAAAACTTAGAGAGAATTGGACAATTTACCAGGCCCATAAAAATCATATCCTTAATCCATTCCCACAAGATCGCTTATCATATACAGTTTTATATCATACAGACTTAAGCAGAGATAAAGGTTTTGCAGAAGCCGACAACATTGATTTATTGAATTTCAATTGGGGCGCTTATGATTTGGTGGTAATAGATGAAAGCCACAATTTCAGAAACAATACAAAAGGTAAAAAAGATGAAGAAGGAAACACAATTCGTAAAAGCCGCTACGAAAGATTAATGCAAGACATCATTCTAGGCGGCAAAAAAACAAAAGTACTTTTACTTAGTGCTACACCCGTAAATAATGAATTGAAAGATCTCCGGAATCAGTTAATGTATATTACCGCAGAGAATGATCATGCATATGCTGGGGAAGGTGATGGCAAATTGGGAATAGAAAGTATTTCGGAATTGTTGAAACATTCCCAATTAAGATTTACCAATTGGGCAAAGGCGAGAATAAAAGAGGAAAAATCTACTAGAGATTTATTAAACGACTTAGATTCAGCATTCTTTAAATTATTGGATGCATTAACTATAGCACGGTCACGAAAACACATTATTAAGTATTATGAAAAAGAGATGGAGCGAATCGGTGGTTTTCCTGAACATCAACCTGTTCATTCTATTTATCCTGAAATTGACAATGAGCATAAATTCCTATCTTACGATAAGCTTAATGAAAAAATAAGCAAATACAAATTAGTACATTTTAGTCCAAGTAGATATGTGTTGCACGAACATAAGGCGTTGTATGAGGCAAAAGTTTTTAAAAAATCGGGTCCGGCAGCTGTAAAAATGTTTTCACAGGAACAGCGAGAAAGCTACTTGATTGGCATGATGAAAGTAAATTTTATGAAACGCCTCGAGAGCTCCATTTATTCTTTTAGAGAAACTTTAAAACGAACTATTTCCAGAATTGAAAATTTGGAGAAACGTATTGATCGTTTTCAGAAATATAAAGATGAAAATCCAGAAATAGAAGTCGAAGCAATTGACATTGACGCTATTGAAGATGATGAGTTAAGAGAAGCTTTGGAGGTGGGAGAAAAATTGGTTTTCAAGATGAATCACTTGAAGTTGAATGAATGGAAAACTGCGATGTTAGAAGACAAAGACCAACTATATGAATTGCTTTTACGAGCCAATGATGTAGATGTTAAGCGTGATGCAAAATTAATTGAATTAAAGGCTCTAATTATAAAGAAAGTCAACAATCCTACTATTACAAAAATAGGAACGAAAAATAAAAAAGTTTTAATATTTACAGCTTTTGCAGATACTGCTAAATACCTCTTTGAGAATATTGAAAATTGGGCAAAAGGGGAGTTAGGAGTTGACATTGCATTAGTAACTGGAGGTTCTGAGAATAGAACAACTTTTAGACCCAAAGGATTTTTAGAAAACACAGAGTTCAACCATATTCTTTCCAACTTTTCTCCAATAAGTAAAAAAAGAAATATGATGAAAAATATGCCAAATAAAGATGATGGAGAAATTGATATATTGATTGCAACTGATTGTATAAGTGAAGGACAAAACTTACAAGATTGTGACTACTTAATAAATTATGACATTCATTGGAATCCTGTTCGAATTATTCAGCGTTTCGGCCGAATAGACCGCATTGGTTCGATTAATGACAAAGTTCATTTGATAAATTTTTGGCCCACAAAAGATCTTGATAATTATATTAAATTAAAATCTCGAGTTGAGGCAAGAATGGCATTGGTCGATATAAGTGGAACTAATGAGGACAACCTACTAAACAGAGAACAGATTCAGGAATTGGTTGAAGACGATTTAAAATTTCGAGATAAGCAATTAAAACGTTTGCAGGATGAGGTGCTTGATATGGATGAGTTAAATGAAGGTGGTGTGTCATTAAGCAACTTTTCCTTAGATGATTTTCGAATTGATTTGCTCAATTTTATTGAAGCAAATAGGAGGGAATTGGAAGCTTCTCCACTCGGAATCTATGCTTTAGTTCCTCATAAATTAGAAGCAACGCTTTTTAATCAAGATGCCTCGGAAGTTATAAAGCCTGGGGTTATATTCTGTTTAAGGCAACTAGGAGAAACTTCTGGAAATGAGAAAGTAAATCCATTGCAACCTTATTTTCTAGTTTATATTCGTTTTGATGGAACAGTGCGTTACAATTTTTCACATCCAAAACAAATACTTGACATTTACCGATTTCTTTGCACTGGAAAATCAGAGCCAATTCAGCAATTGTGTGATTTATTTAACGAAGAAACAAATAATGGCATAAATACCAACAAATATGCCGCTTTGCTTGATGAATCTATAAAGGCAATAGCAGGCTCTTTTAAGAGAAAGAATTTGGCGATGTTATCTGGTGCACGCAGTGCGACTATAATTCCGAATGAAAAGCAAATAGATGGCGCTAATAAATTTGAACTTATTACCTGGTTAGTATTGAAATAAGTATGGCTGAAAAAGATTACGACAAACTCAAGCAAGTAGAAGAAGCTATTCAAGCATTTAGTAACAAAAATCTATATGAAAGTAGTTTGAATTTATTTAAAGCATTAGACTACCAGAGTAATAAAACGGAACGCATAAAGCCAAACAATTTTGATGGCTTTATTGATAGTTTCAGTCTTTCAAAAAACAGCATTGATAGAGAAAAAGCTTATGTTAATCATTGGAAGCAGATAGAATTTATTTTTCAAGTTGCCGATTCTGAAATAACAAGGGTACAATCATTATTCGATACAATACAAGTTGACAGTAATGAATATCAAAGTTTTCTATTTTTCACCATAAGCCTTAGAGAAGATAGCTACAAAAGGGGCGATCTAGTAAAAATTACCCGCGAGGTGAATGCCCCTTTTAAAATGCCAGTCATTGTGCTTTTTCATTATGGTAATAAACTTACGTTGTCAATTATAGATCGAAGATTACACAAGAGAATAGCCAGTAAAGATGTTCTAAGTAAGGTAACATTGATCAAGGACATCGACATTTCCAATCCACAACGCGCACACAAAGAAATTCTTAAAGACCTTAGCTTAAACGAACTATATAAAAAATATGAGTTTCACAACTTTGTAAAACTGCACGAGGCCTGGAAGGAAACTCTAAATATTTCTGAATTAAACAAGAAGTTTTATAAGGAACTAGCTTACTGGTATTTTTGGGCTTTGCAAGAAGTAGACTTTCCAAATGATGAGTTAAAGGATGATAAGACTCGAAACCCTGTAAATGTTATCCGGCTTATTACACGGTTAATTTTTGTCTGGTTTTTGAAGGAAAAGAATTTAATACCGGACGAACTATTTAATAAACGAGAACTTGAGAAAATATTGGATTTTAAAGATAAAACTGGAAGTACATATTATAAGGCGATTTTACAGAACCTATTTTTTGCAACTTTAAATACGGAAATGAATAGGGATGTCAAAGATAAAGATCGGATGAGTCGCACTTTTGTAAAACGTAACACAGGAGTACCCCACTATTTTCGTTATAATAGATATATTAAAGACCAGGATAAGTTTTCGAGTTTGATGGACGATATTCCTTTCCTCAATGGCGGATTATTTGAATGTTTGGACAAAAGATCTAAGGAAAAGGATATTTATGTTGATGGTTTTACACAACAGATAAAAAATGAAGAACTTGTTACCGTTCCAGATTACTTATTTTTTAGTGAAATTCCAATAAAAATAGATCTAAATAATACTTTTCATACTAAAGGAAAGAAGTATGAGGTGAGGGGGTTGATTGATATTTTAAGTAGATACAAATTCACCATTGAGGAAAATACACCAGTCGAAGAGGAAGTAGCTCTTGATCCGGAATTGTTGGGTAAAGTGTTTGAAAATTTACTTGCTTGTTATGACGATGGAGACGATATAAGTACAAGAAAACTTACAGGGTCTTATTATACCCCAAGGGAAATAGTGAATTACATGGTAGATGAATGTCTCATTAATTATTTATGTGACACTATTTACAATGACAGCGAGGGTAAATTAAAGGATGAATTGATTTCTAAACTTTATCATCTTTTTTCATACACTGTACAAGAGCCCAAGTTTACAGAATCAGAAAGACTTAAGCTGATTGATGCTATTGACAATTGCAAGATTCTTGATCCCGCTTGTGGTTCCGGTGCTTTCCCTATGGGAATTTTGCATAAGCTTGTTTTTATTTTAAGCAAGCTAGATCCTAATAATAAGGGATGGAAATTAAAACAGCAAAATAAGGCCAAGCGCGACATGGAATTGGCAGAAAAAATGGAGGATGATAAGACGCGTGACGCTGCCATAAAAGAAATTGAATCAAGGATTAATGATATAGATAAAGCGTTTAACCAAAACAATCATGAATTAGATTTTGCTCGTAAATTATATTTAATTGAGAATTGTATTTATGGAGTCGATAAACAGCCGGTAGCAATTCAGATTTCTAAACTACGCTTCTTTATTGCGCTCATTGTCGATCAAAAAACAGACAACGATAAAGAGCCTAACCGCGGAATAAGACCGCTACCAAATTTAGAAACAAAGTTTGTTGCCGCAGATACTTTAAGATACTTAGAAAAGGAAAATGCTACTCTTTTCACAAATCCTGAAATAGCAATTAAAAAAAATAGTTTAAAAAGGGTAAGAGCTGATCATTTTCGAGCGAGAACTACTAATGGCAAGGAATCACTTAGGATCAAGGATGGGATTCTGAGAAGTGAATTAAGTAATTTGTTGGTTTTGAACCATGAATTACAACCGGCCACTGCAAAACAAATAGCTAACTGGAATCCATATGATCAAAATACATTCGCCGATTTTTTTGATACAGAATGGATGTTTGAAATTGAAGGGGGCTTTGACGTTATTTTAGGAAATCCTCCCTTTGTAAGTGCGAACAATATGTCTATTCATGAAAGAAATTATTTCAATTCATCGAGTAATTATAAAACACTCAAGGGTAAATGGGATATATATATTGCATTTACTGAAAGATCATTAAGGCTGCTAAACGTTAAGGGTGTGTTTTCATTTATTATGCCATTTGGATTTTTAAATCAACCATTTGCCGAGGAAATTAGGAAATTTATACTGAGCAACTACTCGCTTTTAAGTATAGTCGATTTGCATAACAATAAAATATTTGAAAATGCAACAATTCCTTCTTGTATTCCAATTATTGAAAATAGTAAATCAAATAAACACGATGTCAAAATATTAGAATTTGTTGAAAGTAAATTTGATTTAAAATATTCAATAAATATTGCAAAATATCAGTTGACGAGTCAAAATATGTTTAGGACAGAAAATTTAGATTTAATTTCTGGTTTACTTGACTTAATTAGAGAAAAAGGCATTCAACTTGATAGTCAATTTTATGTTTCGACAGGTGCTGAAATACATGGAAAAGAATCAAGAAATTCGGAAGGAATTACTATATCAGGCACTAGCAAATTTGATGTACTTGTTAATAAATATTCAAAAGGTTTCAAACCTTATATTGAAGGTTCTGCAATTTCAAAATCGAAAGATGGGCGTTATTCATATCCCAAAATAGAGATATGGCTTGATTATTCAAAAGGTGATTTAATGAGATCCCCTAAATTCAAGGAACTTTTTGATAGTGAAAAATTAATTATTAGGAGAAGTTCGGGTTTGTTGCGCATCATTGCCATTTATGACACGAGAAAAATCTATACTTCGGAAAAATGTCTGATTGTAATACCTAAGAGAAATTTACCTAAAAATGAAAATCAATTTTTACAAAAAAATATAATTAGCCTGAAATATCTTTTGGCAATTCTTAATAGTAGATTAATTGATTTCTATTACCAATCCGTTTATGGCGGATTCATTGATGTATATCCAAATAACTTGAAAGAATTGCCTATAGCAGTACCAAACAAGAAAGAACAGGACATTATTATTGCTTTAGTTGATTTTCTGCTATATCTTAAAATGCAAGATGCAAGAGATGCTACTAATTTTAAATACTGCCAATTTATTGATTCCATTATTGATAGCTGTGTTTACGAATTATATTTTTCTAGTGAATTGAAAAAATCTGATGTAGATGTATTGGCTTTGGTAGGCAATGACTTAGACTCATTAAGGGAATTAAGTTATGATAAGGCAATTGAAAGACTTTATGATAAGTGGTTGGAGCCAAATAATGAAATTCGCGATCGAATTTTATTAATGTCAACGCGTTGTCCTGATACTATAGGGATAATAGAATCAAGTCCAAATTGAAATGAAAGGCATTGATAAAATAACGATTCAAAACTTTAAAGCTTTCGGAAAGGGGAAAGTATTTCAGCTTAGAAGTAAGCATTTATTGGCTTATGGCTCAAACGGCAGCGGAAAATCATCTTTATATTTCGCACTTTATACGATTCTACAGAGCGATACAAAATCTGTTAAAAAGATAGAAAAATATTTTGACCGGTCTGAAGATGAAAATCTTTTGAATATTTATCAACCATGGAATAAGGCATCATTTATTAAAATGGTTTTGGGAGATAATAAAAAAAATATTTACACCTTAAACAAAAATGGACTTTCTCCCGATGATAAAAAGAAAAGAGAAGTCTTAAGCGAAATGAATTTAGCAAGCGAATTCATTAGTCACAGATTGCTAATAAATTTTTATAATTTTAGAAACTCTAAGGAGATTGATCTTTATTCAGTATTTGACAGGGATATTTTCCCCTTTGTTCAACGAGAGACAGGAAAGAAAATTCTATTCAATGAAATCATCAGTGAATTAAGAGATAGAGCTGAAGACGTATTAAAAAGTGGTAAACAATTGAAAAAATGGATCGATGATATAAAAGTGGAGATTCCGCTGATACTGACCAACTAAATCCGAGGGAATGTGATCAGTTGATTCCGAGGCAAACTGATCACTGTATTCCGGAGCAAATTGACCACCAATATTCCGGGGCAAACTGACCACCTCTTCGCATCCTAAATGTACTAAAGATCGGTTGACATGGATTTGATATAAAGGACTACTCTCGTCCTTCAGCTATCAAATTATCATGGCCAACAAACCGATTAAGATGAGTAAACTCAGACAAGTATTAAAACTTCACTGCCAGGGGCAAAGTAAGCTTCATGTCAGTCATGCGACCGGTCTTTCCCGTAACACAGTTAAAAAATATCTCAACATTCTGGCTGGATTGAAAACTACCTGGGAGGAAATAAGTCTATTGTCAGATAAGGATCTGGACGAGTTATTTTGTAAAGAGCCTGAGCAAATCGCAGATGAGCGTGTCGTTACCCTCCATGCATTTTTTAAGAATAATGAAAAGCGTTTACATCAGCGCGGAGTGACTGTACTGCGGTTATGGGAACTATATAAACGTGATTATGTGGGCGGCTTCAGCCGCACCACATTTTATCATCATTATAATCTGTGGAAACGAAGGGCAAAGCCGAGTATGCATATGGAGCATAAGGCGGGTGATAAGATCTTTGTCGACTTCACGGGTGAGAAGCTTCATATCGTCGATGAACAGACGGGAGAAGTGAAAGCGGTTGAAGTCTTTGTTGCCATACTGGGTGCCAGTCAACTGACATATGTCGAAGCGGTAGAAAGCCAGCGGGTGGAAGACTTTATTAGTTGCTGCGAGAACGCACTGCATTACTTCGGTGGTTCACCCAATGCCATCGTTCCGGATAATCTGAAATCGGCAGTCATTAAAACCAATCGCTACGAGCCACGCTTAAACGAAAACTTCGAAGCCTTCGCTGATCATTACGGCATGACGGTTCTTCCCGCACGTGCCTACAGGCCGAAAGACAAGGCACTCGTAGAAGGGGCTGTTAAAATCACCTACATCCGCATCTTCGCCTCCATGCCTGAAAAGATGCCGGCATCCATGGAAGAACTGAACATCCAGATACTCGCTCTACTCGACTCGCATAATAATATGGCCTTTAAGGGTCGGAACTACTCGCGCCGACAGCAGTTCGATGAAATGGAAAAGATCACGTTGCAGCCGTTGCCGCGAAATCGCTATGAGCTTCGACGATCGCTGCATGCCACGACGATGAAAAATGGTCACGTGTGCCTGAGCGTAGACAAGCACTATTATAGTGTCCCGTTTAGTTACATCAGTAAAAAGATGCGCATCCTATACAGTAAATCCCTGGTGGAAGTCTTTTACAAATACGAGCTAGTGGCCTCACATGCCCGCTTGCGTAGTGCACACAACTACACGTCCGATCCGGTACATATGGCTACGCAACACAAAGTGCTCTCCGAATGGAATCCCGATTACTTCATAGGTCTGGCCAGAGCAGTTGGACCTGACGTGGAATATTATATCTCTCAGGTGCTCATGAAAAAACAACATCCCGAACAGGCATATAAATCCTGTCAGGGTATTTTATCTTTTGCCAAAAGGGTTGGACATCAGCGACTCATCAAAGCCTGCCAGCGTGGGCATGCCTATGGCGTTTACCACTTCAGAGCAATCGAAGATATCTTGAAAAAAGGCCTGGACCTCTTCGATATCGAAAACGAGGAGCAGCTTCCCATGCCAGATCACGAAAACATACGCGGAGAAAACTATTATCAATAATCACCAATCAAAATGAAATCATGAATGAACAAACCATTGAAAAGATGAAAACCATGAAACTCTACGGAATGGTCAGAACCTTCCTTACCAGTCTCCAGGCTGAAAACACGCAGCAATACACGGCTGACGAACTGTTGAATATGCTGGTAGAATCTGAATGGGACGACCGCTATAATCGAAGGCTGGACCGTAGCGTGACTCGGGCACACTTCCGCTATAAGGCATCGGTGGAACAAATCAGCTTCTCAAGCGACCGTCAAATCAATAAAAATCAAATCCTACGGCTGGCAGACTGCGACTTTATCGCAAAGAAGGAAAACGTACTGATTACCGGTAGTACAGGCAGCGGAAAAAGCTATATCGCTTCTGCGCTCGGACACCAGGCCTGTTCGATGGCCTATAAAGTAATGTATGAACACAGTACCAAACTCTTTGCACGCATGAAGATGGCAAAGGCAGATGGGTCTTATCTGAAAGAACTGGTAAAAATGGAAAAACAGGAACTGCTCATTATCGATGACTTTGGTATGCAGCCCCTCGATCAACAAAGCCGCACCATATTAATGGAAATCATTGAAGACCGTCACGGGAAAAGATCAACACTTTTTACATCTCAGGTGCCGGTAAGCAAATGGTATGAAGTAATCGGAGAACAAACCATTGCTGATGCAATCCTCGATCGTATTATACATGATGCCCACCGTGTAGAGCTCAAGGGAGAATCGATGCGAAAGAAAAGAGCTAACTTCCTTGAGGAAAACGAAGAAGAAGAAAACCAAATTATGAACAAAAAACAACCGAAATCTTGAGTAACTTTTTTGATGCAATCAGGCAAGTAACTTTAGGTGGTCACGTTGCCCCGGAATAAGGTGGTCACGTTGCTCGGAATATCCACTAATCCTTCATTTCCTAAAAATGTCAATGACATTGCCTCAGCTTTCATAAGAGTATTTTGAAATGATTTCTAATTATTGGAGAATTTATTGGTGATACGAACTACGATAATGAAATGAATGAGAATACTAATTGTTGCCGGTAAACATTTTACTAATCTATTAATCGAATAAATAATCCGACTTGCGAGTAATAGGATAAAAGGCAGTCATGGCTATTAGGTTTAGTGATGAAATTTGTTAGGTAGTGGGTATCTAAATAAAAGATAATGAAAATTTATTTATGTTATTTGTTTTAGTGCGTCGTTCATACTAAAAATTCTGTATTTTATGATATTCCGGTAATTTGACTGGATTAAATGACAAAGCAAATGATCAAATCAGCCCTTTTCAGCCTCGCCATCGGAGACGCCTTAGGCGTACCCGTCGAATTCAAAAGCAGATCTTATTTGAAGGCAAAACCTTTGACCAAAATGATTGGTTATGGCACGCACGATCAACCGCCCGGAACATTTTCAGACGATGCGTCGCTAACTTTTTGTCTGGCGGAGGCGCTTACAACCGGGTATGATCTTAAAAAAATAGCAGATTTATTTATCGCCTGGATGTATGAAGGTTATTGGACGCCCTGGGGTGAAGTATTCGACAAAGGAATAGCAACCACGCAAGCCATCGGGAAATTGAAGTTGGGCATGAGGCCCGATTTGGCTGGCGGAATGGGAGATTTTGACAATGGGAATGGTTCGTTAATGAGAATTCTGCCGCTGGTATTTTACCTGCAGGATAAACCCATTCAGGAGCGGTTTCGTATAACAAAAGAAGTGTCTTCACTGACACACGCGCATATTCGTTCAGTCCTTGCCTGCTTCTACTATCTTGAATTCGTCCGGCTCATCGGGAAGGGAGAATCGAAGGTTGAAATCTATGCCAGGCTGCAGCAGGAGATCCCTTTGTTTTTGGAAACGTTGTCCATCAAGCCATCCGAAATTTCCCGTTTCGATCGCCTGCTAAAAGGCAATATAATAGAACTGCCCGAAGACCAGATTCAGAGTTCGGGCTACGTGGTCCATACACTGGAAGCCAGCATCTGGTGCCTGTTAACAACAGAAAACTACAAAGACGCCGTTTTGAAGGCCGTCAATCTGGGAGAAGACACAGATACCACCGGCGCCGTAACGGGTGGCCTGGCCGGTCTTTTATATGGTTATGATGCCATTCCATCCGAATGGATAGATGTCCTGGCCCGGCGAAACGATCTTGAAGATTTGTGTAACCAGTTAGTGGTTTGTTTGTCGCACTAATAGTGATTCCTGATGGTCAAACTAAATACCTGAGTCAAATCAATGTTACTAAACGTTGATGTGTTATTTAAATACCTCGTACCAGGGGGGCTAGCTATACCACTGGGGGCATATACTTGCCACACCTTCTGCACGCCGGCGCCATAATTAAACGTATCAAACTGAAAAAGAGGAACTGCCTGTGGAGCATCTACACCGTAGTCATAAGTAATAATAATATTCGCCACCATCGGTCCGGGTATGTATAGTTGATATTGCTTGGTACTGCCAGCATACGGATTTAAATTAGACTGGTCAAGCGAATATTTTTTGTCCTGCTGAAATATACCTTGATGGGATTCAATAGGTGCTACGGGCGTCCAACTAAATACATTTTGAAATTCAATTGTATGTATCACCATGCCCGGTACGGTATCAAGTGCAATGTAAAGTAACTTACCTGAATCGGGGGCGGGTACCGGATAATTCAAATAGTTCACGCTTACGTAATTGGTAACGGTGTCGTAAGTGACTACGGTATCGATCTTAACAACCGTATCGTGTATGAATACTTTGACAAAGTTATTTAGCGTGTCATGCAGATATACGGTTTTGCTTACCGTATCGTGTACCGGAACAATTACATTATTGATTACCGTATCGTGACGCACTACGACGGTCGTGTTGCCCTGAAGCGTATCGTGTTTAATTACTGTTACAATCTGAACGGTTGTATCGTGTATCGCCCGGGTAAGGTATACCGTATCAAGAAATGATTTAAATAACGTGTCCGTACGGGTCTTGACTATGATCAGCGTGTCGTGCTTAATCTGGGTCACTGTATCAGCGTGATTGTCATGTATCACGAACGTGTCAGTAACCGTATTGGTGCGCGTAAATGTGTCGATCTGTAGTCTGCTCAAATAAATGGTGTCGTGGGTATCATGGGCCACGTCCATCGTTTTAATACAGCTTTGCAGAGAAACAAATATAAAGACTCCTAGAAATAACTGTTTCATTTGATTAAGGTTTACTGGTAAATTTATTTACCAGGGATATATATCTCCATTTATTATTAGTCGGGTTACGTTGCCTAAGGGAATTCCAACCATCGTTTGACTGAATCCATTGGGAATTCCCACTTGTCCAGGCGTTGCTATTACCCATTCCAAACTTGGATAACTTTGGGAAATATTCGTGATGCCCAGGAGTTTTATGAAGACACCGATTCGCGTGTAGTAGTCAAAACTGACGGAACATAACATTTTTGGGGCTGTCACAATTGCGCCTTGATATTTCTGGCCATACATATCAACATAACCATCAGCATAAACTACATTCCTGGGCAGGGTCGTAAATGACTGAATGGATCCATCAGGTGAAGAAATAAGATTTGTGAATGTAATTGCATGTAGAGTGACATTGCTGTCTATACGAACAACTATTGACACACTATCGGTTGCTGGTACTGCGTATCCCAAAATGGGCTGATATTTTAGAACGGTATCATGTTCAACAAACGTTTCAATTTTAATGATTGTATCTCGAATTAAGACCCTTTCAATATTGTTAATTGTGTCGTGGAGATATATCAGTTTTGTAATTGTATCGGGGACCAGAATAGTCTTTGTGGCTATTATTGTATCATGTTGAATTACAGTCTTAACCTGAATCAGCGTATCATGCAAGGCTCTCGTTAGATAAACAGTATCTATGTAAGTTCTGAACAAGGTATCTATCGTAGTCTTTGTCAGAAATAAAGTATCATGTTTTACCTCTACAAGCGTATCAGCCGTATGCTTTAATACGGTATCGGTACGAACTACAATCGTGTGGAATGTATCTACCCTTAATACCGAAAGGTATACGGTGTCGTAGTTGTTGTGTACTACTTCGATTTTTTTTGTACAGGAAGTAAGCAATGCAATGGAAGCAATAGCCAGGATGAAGAAACTATATTTCATATTATCAGGTTTAGGGACTGAGTATTCAGTTCTAATAGGTCAGACAAACGGTAAGCCTAACGAAAACTTAATTAAGTCAGTTTAAAAAGGGGAACTAAGAGGGAGATTTAAGAGATGCTGGATTGAACAGGGTTTAAACAAAGCCGTTGCACTATATCAGAAAGAACTCCTGGGGGTATAAAAATACGCCATTTTTCATTTGAAGAAAATTACGGCCTCATCTAAGGGTAAACACTTAGACAAAGCGAATTGCCGAACTTTTAATCACGCAAATACAAAAAGGACTGAGGGGGAACTAAATGATAATCTGCTCGAATACATTGGGTGGTTATATATCTTTTAATATTCTTGATTTTGATTGCGAAGCCACGTTCCTTGTTTGCAAAGTATTCATCAAAGTAATCCTTGGTGATGCCGGAATGTTGACTTGTTGTATTCCAGAGCGACAATAAGTCAAGAGAAATGATCTTATCAATTTCAAATTCGCCAATTATCTTTTTAACTGGCGATGATGCATAAACAAGAACTTTCTCAATCTGCTGATTCTTAAATATCGCCCGGCGAAATTCATACTTCTTTGTGCCTTCAAATATTTTTTCAGCAAATGCTGGTTTAATAGACAGTATCAATTTCATATTCGGGCTAAATTTATGAGTTTAGTAAATGCGTCCCTTTCGATTTGTGAAATTGTTTTCACGGCCTCCATGTTCGGTAGAACACCCGAATCCAGCATCTCTTTTAGCGTAATCCTCTTTTTAAAAGAAAATGCGTAGAGGAAATTGATCACAAAGGGCCTGTTTTTAGGATATTTATCCCAGTATTCTTTTAATTCTACTTCGCTCAATACAGACCTTTTATGACAAAGTTCAATAAGGTTACTCTCCGTTCTAATGTCCGTTATCACATTTTCAACAATACCAATCGTCGTAGCAACACCTTTGTACATACCTCCGCTTCTGTAAAAAACTAAAATGTCACCCGTCTTCAGGCCACGATTAAAAGAATGCGAAACATAAACCTTACTAATGGCATTTCTGTATGGTTCATTATCCACAAGGTCCATGGGTGATTCGGTCCTCAAAATTGAATCGGGCAATAGTTTCGTGTGATATTCCGGGCTTAATAAATTATTCCATTTTGTCCAATAACATTCGTGAGGGATGCGTCAATACATAAAAAAGGGCCGCCAACTGGAAGCGACCCCTTCTGCTTGAACTATGAATCTGCGGGCTGAATAGTATTATAATATGAGTACCTGATCCAGGAACTGGCTGGTGGAAATTCGATCCCCGGCTTTGGATATAAAACCCGCATACACCTGAACGGGTCTTCCCCTTAAAAGACTGGCGTTAACTTCGCAATAGCAGGAAGCCCTGTTTTCTGCATTCGGCTTAAATATCCATTGCCGGGTATTTCTGCTATATAGGGCAACAAAGAGCTGATCGGTAGGCAGCGCTTTACGGATGCCACTATTGTTCGTCCAGCTGAATGCCATGATACCGGCTGCAGGAGAGCAAACCGACAGATTCGGGGCGTTCGGTAATTTGCCTTTACTCAGAATCACTTTTCGGTAGTCAATTTTCAGCCTCGGATAAGATCCTTTAAATCCATGCCGGATGTTTTCATTCAGCACCTGATTGTAAACAGGGGTTTGGGTGCAGGTTGTATCCAGTTGGTTTAAAAAGTCTCCCATCGTTCGCATGAAACGGTTCATCACGATGGTTTTCATGTGCCGGTTAAACCGGGGTTTTGAAAAAGAATGTTTTCGGCGTTGCCGGGTCTTTTTCATTTCAGTTGCGTCGTTCGCCTGATTAAGCTCGGATTTTTTCGAGTTTTTCATTTTGTTAGATTTTAATTTTAAATAATAGGTGACAAAGTTTAATGACGATTTTTTTGCGTTCTCAATAGTTCCCGGAGATCTGAATCCCAGTAATATATTTTCCGGCCGATTTTTTTAAATGGAAGGATGCGCTTGCTCCGCCAGGTTTGAAGTGTGCGACTGCTGATATGCATTTTTTCAAGTACTTCCGTTTTGTCCATCCAGAAATCTTCCCTGGAATGGTCCGGAAGTTTTTCTTCGTTTGTTTTGTTTTCTTGTTTTTCAGTTTTCATATGATTGGGTTTTAGTGGCTAATAATCCCCGGAGCCGTATCCCGCCAAAGGCGGGACAAACGGACGGGGTGGGAACCGGGAGGACGGCTGGGTTTCACAGGAGGATATTTTTTGCTTTCATAGAATTCATTTCCTTGAACAATACAAATATGCGATCACCGAAACCCGAAATATGGCAGGCTGCCAGATATTTATTTAAATTTTTTTTGAAATAATAAAAGGGAAGAAATTCTGCACTATATATATGAGGCAATAAAATGCCCGATTGCATAGCCAAAAGAGCAATGAAAAGCAACCTGTTCCGATAGGAAGCAACATGTTACCGCGATAAAATATTCTGCAACATTGGTTGTTTAATGCGCAAGGCAGGTATATCGAAAACTGATACTAGTAAGGTTTTCGAGGGCCCCCTGCCGAAACAATTTTAATTAACCAGGATCATTTGGGGTATGTTATAAAGCTTGGATAAAGCTTATTTAAAGCTTGAATAACAAATCGAAAAAAGATCCAATTCATTCACCATTAAAAAATTAAACAATGGCAGAAGCTAAAGACAATATCGTCACCAAAGGGTTCTCCGGAACCATCGACAGAACACTCACTTTCCGTCAGCGCGCAGGTAAAACTTTCGTAGGAAAGCTGCGCAGGGCATCCAGCCTGGCAGCGAGTGAGAAGATGCTGGCAGTAAGAGCAAAGTTTGCCACAAGCATCGATTATGCAACCAAGGCAATCAAGGTCGCCGAAACAAAAGCACTTTATCAGGCCGGTGCAAAAGCGGGTCAGAGTGCCTTTAACGTGGCCGTGGCCGATGCATTCAATGCGCCTGAAATCGGTGACATCTCCACAACTGGTTATCATGGTGCAGTGGGGGATGAGATCACCGTTCGCGCAACCGACGATTTTAAAGTCGCTGCTGTAACAGTGTCCATCCACAATGCAGCTGGTGACCTGCTTGAGCAGGGCGCTGCAGTGATGCAGGAAAGCACGATCGACTGGTTGTACAAGGCAACCGCAGCGAATACAGCTGTTGCCGGATCGAAGATTACAGCCGTCGCCAGTGATTTGCCGGGTAATAACACTTCGAAAGAAGTGACCCTGGCATAACGCTGAAATCCTTTAACATGGAGCCGGAGCTTATCAAAAGGTATTTTTCGTTCGGAACATCCGGACAGATCTTTTATCAGGGCAGTCTCATCACGATAGTATTGAACTCCTATGAAAAGACAACCACGCACAGGTTTCGTGCATACCCGAAGAAAATACTATATCGCTCCGGTTTCTGTGTTAACAGGAGAAGGAAAAGGAATCAGATCCTGCGAGGCTTTGCGATAGCTTTTGTCGTTAACGAGTGAAGCTGTCAAAGGCGATGAGTCCGATTTATTAATCATTAAATCTGTCCTATGACATTGATAGAAAGAGCCGCACTACCAACACCTACGTTCTTTCAAAAGCTGAGAAACATCGGGTTGGCCCTGGCCGCGATCAGCGCAGCCATCATTGCCGCACCCGTTGCCCTACCCACGATCGTTGTTACGATCGCCGGCTATCTCGCTGTTGCAGGAACGGTGCTGAGTGGTGTCAGTCAAATCACAGTGCCCGGAGATAAGTAACCCGGCATTTGGATGATTACAAAGAATCCCGCCATTGGCGGGATTCTTTTGTTATTGACTTTCGTCAAAAATAAATATGCCAAGGGTTCAAAAGCCAAAACTACCCAATATTTTAAAAAATAAATAAGTCAATGCATGAGAACCAAAAACTACCCAATCGAAAATAAAATAAATGTGCTAAGGGATGAAAAGCAAAAACCCTAGGGACAAACTAAAAAAAGGCGTACAATCGAGAGGGCACAATTTCCCGGTTTTAGTAAAAAATCATAAAAATAAAAACACAGCCTTAAAGGGTGAAAACAACTTCTGAAAATCTTAAATTTAAATTATTAATTAAAAGTTCAAATTTATACTATGATCAACTTTACCGATGAACTGCACGATGAACTCCATTCCAAACTCGAAATGCTGGATCACAGCAATGCCAATGGCCATACAAGATCTGATGAAAAAATGCAGCTGATTTATCTGGCGATCGACAGGCTAAGGCAAAAATTAAAAACATTCGAATTCGAAATAGAAGAAGAGGAAATTTTCTTTTTCAAATATCAGATGCCTCAATTCATAGCGAAATATATCTATGAATCACAAAAATATATGCTGGATATGTTGATGATCACCGGATCACAATCATATAAAGTTGAATATCTGGAGAGCTTGAGTCGCCGGATGGATGAGTTTTTCCAAAAAAATCAGGAATTTATTCAATACTATAACGAGGATAAAACTGAACTTGATAGGGAATATTTCCTTTGCCTAGAAGCATTTAAATCAGAAAAATCAGATTTAATTAATTCGGTCACTGATTTCTCCAGGGAGATGTTTCATTGCGTGAATGCAGGTATGCTCATTGCATACAACGATTTAATAATATATGCACGTAACATCCAGGTAGAGCAACTAATGACAGACGCTGGTATCACAAAGGCGAATAAGTTGAAATGGACTGATTCAGTAATCAGTCTTACAGAACTTATCTATTGCTTACAATTAGCAGGTTCGTTTAACAATGGAAAAGCTAATTTAAAACAGATCACTGAATACTTTGCGAAGGTATTTGGAATAAAGTTGCGCAACACGTCAAGTACCTTTCAAAAAATGCTCGCCAGAAAAAAATCGGATGCAAATTATCTGGATCACCTTAAAAAGGTTTTGAATGAGCAAATCGTATTTCTGGAGAATCAGAGAAATCAAAAAATGGCCAGAACGCTTAATTAAATCCCGCCCGAAACTCCAGCGGCGACTGATGGGTTTTCTTTTTGAATAAGGTGCTGAAACTCTGGGCATGTTCAAAACCCAAGGCATAGGCAATTTCGCTGACGGAAAGGCTGGTCGTGGACAGCTTTTCCTTGGCTTTGCCGATCAGCTTTTCGTGAATATGCTGCTGGGTGCTTAGTCCGGTGTGTACACGCAGCAGATCACTCAGATAATTGGGAGACAGATTCATTTTGTCAGCCATATATTGTACCGTCAGCAGGCCATGCACATCGTTGTTGAAATATTCATCCAGCAGCAGCTCAAATTTCACCAGTAAATCAGAATTATTATTCCTGCGCGTAATAAACTGTCGCTCGTAAAAACGGTTGGAATAGTTTAACAACAATTCGATCTGCGTTAAAATAATTTCCTGGGTATGCCTATCGATATGAGCACATTCCTTGTCAATCTTATTTAAAATAGCGATCAGGTCATCTTCCTCTTCGGCTGACAGGTGCAGCGCTTCATTCACTGCATAGGAGAAGAATCCGTAATCGTGTATACGGTTCGCTAAAGAATGCTTCATCAAAAAATCCGGATGGAAGATGAGCAGGTATCCCGAGCCGCACTCCATATTCTGCAGATCGAGAGATTGTACCTGGTTGGGCGCGGTAAAGCTTAGCACACCCTTATCATAGTCATAATGCTGTTGTCCGTACTTTATCTTACCCTTTGCCTCCCGTTTCAAAGCCACACAATAAAACCGGTTCACAAAACCTTTCCAGACTTCATCTTCCAAAAAGATGCTCTCGGCCAGATTGATCACGCTCACCAGGGGATGCCGTGGTTCGGGCAAAGACAACAAACGGTGAAATTCAGATATCGAATGAATGGCATTCATAAAGAAAAATTAGTCAATTAAGCTCATACTGAACTCATCATAGGGTGCGCCGGTATCTGTACCCAGCGGCACAATACTTTCCAAATGTGCCAGTTCTTCATTGCTCAGAGGAAGAGCAGTTGCCGCAATATTTTGTTCTACATATTTCCGGCGTTTTGTTCCCGGAATCGGCAGGATGCCCTTGCTCATGATCCAGGCCAAAGCCAGTTGGGAAGAGGTCACGTTTTTTTCTTTCGCCATGGCTTCAATCGCTTTCACCAGTTCTATGTTTTTCTCAAATTGCGCACCCTGAAAACGCGGAATGGCCCTTCGGAAATCTTTCTCGGGCAGATCGTCCAGACTTTTGATCTGTCCCGATAAAAACCCGCGGCCCAGCGGCGAATAAGCAACAAATCCAATGCCCAGCTCTTTTAAAGTTTTCAAAACGCCTCGCTCCTCTACCGTCCGCTCGAACAACGAGTACTCGCTTTGCACGGCCGTTACCGGGTGCACCGCATGCGCGCGCCGAATGGTTTCAGACGACACTTCGGACAAACCAATATATCCCACTTTTCCTTCTTTAACCAACTTTCCCATCGCTTCCACGGTTTCCTCGATCGCCGTGTTTTTATCCAGGCGGTGCAGATAATACAGATCGATATAATCGGTGTTCAGGTTTTTGAGTGACCGTTCCAACGCTTTTTTTACATACGCCTTCTTCCCATTGATCGCCCAGGTAACCTTGTTCTCATCATTGATCTCCCAGCCAAACTTGGACGCCAGAATATATTGGTCGCGGTTGTTGCCGATTGCTTTTGCGATGAGTTGTTCATTCTTCAATGGCCCGTACAGGTCTGCCGTATCTAAGAAGTTTCCACCCAGTTCCAGCGAACGATGAATCGTGGCGATGGCTTCCTGCTCATCTGCCGGGCCATACATATGCCCTTCTTCAAAACCGGTCATGCCCATACAACCCAATCCGATCATCGGAACGATCAGTCCCTGACCGCCCAATGCCATTTGTTTTATTTCCATCACTCAAAGATCGCTCAATGCAATTTGGCAGATGTAAGCAAACCACGGAAGGTTGTAAGCAAATCAGGGACGAGCGAACAGTTGTCCAGACGGATTCCAAGCGGATGGAGGGTAGCTCTGGCTTACGGCGCCATGCAGACCTGGGAGAAGACAGTAAAAACACGGGCGTCACTCCGCTTTCACTACGTGAAACGGTACTGACATTCGTGCATATTTGCCATGCGGGGCGCAATCACAATTCGGTATGTGACTTAATCTGGGCTGCTTAAATAGTTTATTTAATTTGTAAAATAGTTTACAAAATCGGTAAAGTTTTGTATATTGACAATGATATTTTAGGGGCCATCGCCATCTTGAAATTTCCCAAAGAATTCCGTTATGAAATAAAGTTACTGGCCGTCTCCAAAGAGAATGTTGGTAGCAGTAAAATTTATAATGGAATTGCTGGTTGCCTGATGGCCTTTGCCTGTAAAGATTGCTTACGGGAATATGGAGAACTGGCCTGTGTTTCTTTGATCCCAAAGACGAAATTAAAGAAGCATTATATCAGGAAATATGATATGTAAGACGCAGGATGGCATATTTTTCTGGCAGATTCAGCATTGATGAAAATGATTAACAATTATTATTTATGAAAGCCGGGATAAAAGCTAATAAACTTTCTGACGCAGAAATTGCAGACGCATATATTATTCCGCAGACCTTACATAAAAGGCATCTTGCAAAGGCAAATAACCAGCTTGCTGAATCCAGGTTAAGATCCCGCGCTCTGATGACAGAGGAAGATAAGCTTGGTTTAAAATTGGTACACTTAAGATTGGAAATGGAAGAATACGTAAAGTCAGATGACTTTAAAATCGACAAGACTTTCGGCTATTATCTGAAAGAATACCTGCATCTGATAAACGTTAGAAGAAATGCATTTGCACACGACATCAGCATTCATGAAACTTTACTCAGTCAGTTGATCAACAACAAACGTTCTCCCAACGAAAGTATCATGATCCGCCTGGAATTACATTCCAATAATGCTTTCCCGGCAACCATCTGGCATCGTCTGGTTGAAAAAGAGAGAGGCCATGCCATACAAACAGATAAAAAATTGAGAATGAAGGAAAGTAGAAAAGTTAAAAGACGGCTCGAAGTGGCCTGACAGCATGGTAATTTTATCTTTCAGAGAATTGATCCTGCCCATGGAATGGGCTAGCAGATCCCCGGCCGTATCAATGTCAACGCCGGCTTCTTTTGCGAGCATTTCCAGGTCGGGTTCCTGTCCGGAATTGATATAGGGCAGCGTCAGAGACAGCAGTTTGTTGAGCCGGGTCATCAGATCTTTATCTGCGGGGGCTGGGTCTTCTTTAAAAGTTACCCTATGGGTAGTTTATATGAATGTTAATGATCATCCACTAACTGATACCGGATAAATACTGCCGTTCCATGAAAGTCCGATCCGCTGAGTGGCGTCATTTGGGAAGTGCCCAGCATTTTTAATTTTCTGGAAAGGGGATTATTCATGTTGGAAAGTAAGGTAGGGCGTGTGACTTTATGCAGCGCGCAGAATCTTTTCCATTTTTCTTCCTTTGGCCAGCTCATCCACCAGCTTGTCCAGATACCTCACCTGTCTCGTCAGCTTGTTTTCAATTTCTTCTATGCGGTATCCGCAGATCACGCCGGTGATCAGGTGCGCCTGTGGATTCAATGCCGCCTGCTGAAAAAATTCTTCAAAGCTTACTTTTTTGGTGATCAGATCCTGCAGTTTTTTTTCGCTGTAACCGGTCAGCCACGCTATCACCTGGTGCAACTCCTCTTTCGTTCTCCCCTTCTTCTCCACTTTCGTTACATACAGGGGATACACAGAGGCGAAACTCATTTTTGCAATTCGTTCATCGTGGTTGTTGATGTTCATATGGGAACTGTTGCGTAGAAACAAAGGGAAGATAAAATTATAATTTAAATTTGAATGCCGGCCAATGCCCGTAGACCGCCTGTTCCAGCGGATGCTGTAAATAAATCATGCCGTTTATTGTATCAAAAAATTCCGTGGATGTATCGTAAGCGTACACCGGTGTAAGCGTATCGCAAAACGCTGCGTTGAATATCAATGGAATAAGTTGGGGATCTGTTTTTGAACGATTTGGCATATTAAACCTTACCAACATGTTCACGAATTACTTCAAAATCGCCTGGCGGAATCTTTTCCGCAACAAAACCTATTCCATCATCAACATCGCCAGCCTCTCCATCGGCATGGCCATGACCCTCCTGATCGGTCTCTGGATAGCAGATGAATTCAGCGTGAATAAAAATTTTGCACATTACGACCGCATCGTGAAAGTCATGATGAATTCCACCCACGCCGGCATCACGCAAACATCACCGGCACTGCCCGTTCCCCTCGCCAGTGAACTGAAAACAAAATACGGCTCCGATTTTAAACAGGTGTCCGTGATGACCTGGGCAGACGAGCACGTGCTTACTTATGGCCATACCAAAGTACTCATCACCGGAGGACATTACGCTGACCCCGATATCATACCCATGTTGTCCATGAAAATAATCCGCGGGGGGAACGATGCGCTCGATCATACGGGATCTTTGCTGATCGACCAGTTCACTGCAAAGAGTCTGTTTGGAAATGCAGATCCCATGAACAAAGTGGTGAATGTAAACAATACCCGCACCTATAAAATCAGCGGTGTATTTGAAGACTTCCCGCTCTCATCTGCTTTTTCGGGTGCGCATTACATCATGCCTTTTTCCCAGTTTCTGTCGGACTATCCGGAGGCAAAGGATATGATGACGAGCTGGGCCTTTGGAAATATTGAAATTTATGCACGCCTGCAGGATCAGGCGGACATCAACAAAGTAACGGCTAAATTAAAACCCATTTTCAACGGGCACGGGCACGACGATAAAGCGGAGTTGCTTTTACACCCGATGAGTAAATGGCATTTATACGTCGACTTCAGCAATGGCGTTAACAGCGGTGGTGCGATTGAGTACATAAAAATGTTTGCTGTGATCGGTCTTTTTGTTTTGCTGCTGGCCTGTATCAATTTTATGAATCTGAGCACGGCACGTTCCGAAAGAAGGGCGCGTGAAGTGGGCATCCGTAAGTCCCTGGGATCTTTACGTACCCAGTTAATTTTTCAGTTTCTGGGTGAATCGCTGATCATTACATTTTTGTCGGTGATGTTGTCGCTGGTGCTGCTGTTTCTTGCATTGCCCTGGTTTAACGGAATCTCCGACAAGCAAATCGTATTTCCATCCGGCAAATTTATTTTCTGGATGTTGCTCGCGGGGTTCACACTGGTCACGGGCATCATTGCGGGCAGTTACCCTGCCTTCTATCTCTCGTCTTTTGATGCAGTAAAAGTTTTAAAGGGTACACTGAAAGCAGGCCGTTCTGCTACGCTTCCCCGCAAAATACTGGTCGTTCTTCAGTTCACGATCTCCATCGCTTTGATCATTGCAACGCTGGTGGTTTTTCAGGAAATACAATATGCACGAAACCGGCCCATTGGATTTGATCAGAAAGGACTGCTGACTGTTTATCGCACTACGCCTGAATTATATAAGTACCATGATGCGATCCGAAACGAACTGATCGCAAAGGGAGCCATCACAGATATGATTTTAGCAAGTACCTCTACGTATGATCTGGCAAAACCGGATGGATGGAACTGGCCGGGCAAAGATCCCAATTCCAATCCTTTACTGGGCTGGGTGGCCGTTTCGTCGAACTATGGTAAAACAGTGAAATGGCAATTCACCCAGGGTCGTGATTTTTCTGCCGATTATCCTACTGACAGCAATGCCCTCGTGATCAATGAAACGGCGGTAAAAATGCTGGGACTGAAAAATCCGGTTGGCGCCATCATGACGTCCAAATATACCCAGGTGCCGGATCAGCCCTTACACGTGATCGGCGTAATAAGAGATATGGTGATGGAATCGCCTTTTGCGAAAGTGAGTCCTACGATTTACACGATGAACCTGCCTGCACAAAGTTTATACTGCCTGAACATCAAACTGAATCCTGCACTTTCTTTTACAAAAGCTGTTGCCCTGGCAGAGCCGGTTTTTCTAAAGTACAATCCATCTTCACCTTTTACTTATTACATCAATGCGGAAGCCTTTTCGAACCGGTTTTCACTGGAGAAAAAGATCGGTACACTTTCCATGGTGTTTGCGGGCTTCGCGATTTTCATCAGTTGCATCGGTTTGTTCGGGCTTTCGTCTTTTACTGCGGAACAACGCAAAAGGGAAATCGGCGTGCGCAAGGTGCTGGGTGCTTCTGTATTCAGCGTATGGAGCCTGCTATCAAAAGAATATGTGCTGTTGATTTTTTTCTCGCTCTGCATATCCCTGCCCCTGTCCTATTATTTCATGAACAACTGGCTGCAGCGCTATTCGTACCGGATTGAAATCTCGCTGTGGATATTTGTAGCTACCATGGTCATGGCTTTTCTGATTACATTGATTACCGTGAGCATACAATCGATCAGGGCCTCCTTTGAAAACCCGGTGAAAAGTCTGCGGGTGGAATAGCTTTAATGGAATGTCGTCAAACAGAATGGGTTGATGAGATCAGTCTGCTGTGTATATAAAAGTTCAAACAACCATATATTTGAAATCTGGAAAAATTGCGACGTTCAATTTTAATTCATCATGCCGGTAAAATCCTTAAAAATAAAAGTATCCCCGGAGATCGGTCAGGTTTCAGCAAAGTACATAGCGCCTGACAAACCCACCTGCATCTTCACACTGGCACATGGGGCGGGCGCGAATATGGATCATGCTTTTATGGAAACGCTGGCGGAGGCGCTCGCGAAAGTTGGCATCGCCACGTTGCGGTTTAATTTTCCTTTTATGGAAAATAAGAAAGGCCGGCCGGATGCTCCGGCCGTCGCGCACGCCACGATCAAAGCGGCCCTTGCGAAGGCGATTGAATTGAATCCAAAACTCCCGCTCTTTGTTTCCGGCAAGTCTTTTGGCGGAAGAATGAGTTCACAATTTTTGTCCGCCCATCCGGAAGCTTCAGTGAAAGGCATCGTATTCTATGGGTTCCCTCTGCATCCTTCGGGCAAGCCATCCATCGATCGCGCCGAACATTTAAAAGAAATAAAAATATCCATGCTTTTTTTGCAGGGCTCGAAAGACGCGCTGGCGGAATGGCCGCTCATCGAATCGGTTTGCAAATCACTGAAGAAAGCCACCCTGGTAAAACTGGAAGGCGCAGATCATTCTTTTAAGGCAGGCAGGAAGGACATCATGTCCCTGCTCGTAGAAGAGACAGACAAATGGGTAAAGAAAATATTGAAATAGAAGAAAATTTATGCGCATCATCCACAAAGCGAAAAAAGGCGATTATCCCGAATATGCAGAGATGTATATGAAATGGCTGCCGGACGATGGTAAGATACTGGAACAGCTGTGGACGAATTTTCTGGAAGCAAAAAAGTTTATCAGCCTGCTTCCGGATTCGGTTCTGGATCATCGTTATCAGCCGGGAAAATGGAACATCCGGGAAATGCTGGTGCATATCATGGACGATGAACGAATATTTTCCTATCGCGCAATGTCTTTTGCCCGCCGGGAAGTAAACAGCCTCACCGGTTTTGACCAGGATAGTTATGTGCTGTTCTCCGGTGCGGGTGACAGAAGTGTGGAAAGCATTTTTGAAGAGTACGAGGCGATCCGGCGGTCTACGATTGCCTTATTCAAATATTTACCCGAAGAAGCCCTCGACCAAATGGGCAAGGGATCCGGATCTTTTCATGGCGCCACGCCCAGGGCTATGCTTTATCACATCGCCGGTCACGAACAGCATCACATGCATTTCATCAAAGATCATTATTTGTGAAAGGGAGAAATGGATGAAGCGGATACAATCATTGAAACAGAGGCATTGATCTTATTGATATTTGATAAGTTTCGCACTCACTACTTCGCGGATCGCCGTAGCCGTGCTGTCTTTTGAGTCTTTAACGAGTTCTTCGCCCGGTTTGCTAAAAATCAACCCATCAGCGCCTTTTGCTTTCGCTGCTTTCAACAACTTCTTTTTTATTTTATCATAGTCGGTCAGCATGAGCGCGCTGCCTTTGGCCGTTCCCATGACGATGTAATTTGTTTTTACTTCTGCGGCACTGGAATAAATATCAACGTGGGTGGACGGCGTATAGGTCTTGCCGGTATATTTGATTGAAGGGCTGCAGGCGGCGAGAAATAAACAAACGAATGCGGCATAAACGGCGCGACGCAGAACGGGGCATTTCATTCAATAAATATATAATGGTTCTTCGCTGATGGTCCTATAATAATTTTTCCCCCGTCAGCTTTTCACTCAGTATCCATAGTTTTTCTGCGGCTTCGGGATCGACGGCATAAGGATACACGCCGAGTGCACCGGTTGGTCTTTCTTCCATACGCACGTTGCCCCAGCTGGTGCCGATTTCTTTATTCTCCGCAACGATCAGTGGAGACACATCACAGTTCTCGCAATAAACGCCGCCCAAGCCCGCGAGTTTTGGACTCACCGCACACCAGACCGACGTGGCGGCACCCTGCGCAACGGTCTTCATTTGTTTGGCAGGATCCAGTATGGGCTTGCCTTCCGCATCGAGTGCGCCGGCTTTTTGTAATTGTTCTTTAGTGAGGTAGCGACTCAGATCGGTACTCACAATGGTACCCGGATGAACAGCAAATGCGCGGATGCCCAAATCTTTGCCGCGCGCATCCAGCGCAACGGCATGCAGAATATTGGCCGTCTTGCTTTGGCCATAACCCATCCAGGGATCATAGGCGCGGTGTTCAAAATTCGGATCATCAAAGTCCATGGGTGAAAAACGATGTCCCCACGAGGAAACATTCACGACGCGCGCAGTTCCTGCTTTCAGCAACGCCGGCCAGAGACGGGCCACCAATTGAAAATGCCCCAGGTGATTGGTAGCGAATTGAGATTCATATCCGCGTGCATCCCGCACCAGTGGTGAAGCCATGATGCCCGCGCTGTTGATCAACAGATGAAGCGGCCGCCCGCTGGAAATAAATTCACCGGCAAAGGCATCGATGGAAGCCGGATCGATCAGATCCATCGAAGCAAGTTCAACACCTTCCAGATCTTTCACTGCCGCCGATGCTTTTTGCTGGTCGCGTGCCGGCACGATTACCTGTGCACCGGCGCCATGCAATACCCTCACCGTTTCCAGACCGATGCCCGAATAACCACCCGTAACAATGACGGTTTTGCCTTTCAGGTCAATGCCTTTCAGAATATCTTCTGCGTTGGTCGCTGCGCCGAATCCGGAACCGATGGGTGCCTGTGCTGTTTGTTTTTCCATATCATGCGTGAAGCTGCAAAGGTAGTGCCCCGTAGGGGACTATTTAACATACCATATGGCTCCGTGGTCAGGTTGTTGCACTACCTGATACATGAATAAATTACAAAAGCTCGAATTAATGGATAAAATTCAGCGTGAGCTGAAGGACCTTGAACAAAGCCAGACAGCCGTTCTGAAAAAGGTTTCGCAAATCGCCGCGCACAATATCACCCTTGGTGAGCCCAGGCTGGATGAAAAACTTCCCGATCTGCAGGACAAGATCGATGCGAGTGTGGTCACCATTACCGAAATCTCCGAAGCTTTTGACGCGTATCGCGAAAAGTTCTTCACAGAAAATAAGATGGCAGCCCAGCTGGATCCGACTGCTTCCTAAATTATAAGCGGGGGCGAATAACTGATCAGGCCTGCTATATAGGCTGATCAGTTAAATGTATTGAGCTTAAGCTAAGGGTAAACCCTTATTTTACCTGCTTAATAATTTTATTATCTTTTCGTTCTATAGATGAAAACCTATAAACGATTGCATACATAAAATTAAGCCCATGGACATTTTGGACGAAGAGCTTTTAGTAGTAGAAGATGATTTACTAAAAACCATCTGGACAAAGCCCACACTGACGTTTCAATACCTGTTTAAATTTTGTCCTGACAAGTACGTGACATTGCTGCTCGTATTAAGCGGTATTGTAAGTGCTTTCGAGAGAAGTTCTAAAGACAGCCATTTGTCACCCGTTATCACTTTTGCTATTGCGATCATAATAGGTGGTTTGTGTGGACGTCTTTTTGGATATATTTCTTCCGCGTTACTAAGCTGGACCGGGCGTTGGCTAAAGGGAACGGGCACAACCAAAGAGTTCATGACTGTAACGGCCTGGGCCATGATACCAAGTATTTGTTCCCTGGGTTTGGTTATTATCAGTATGGTTCTCACCGGACATGTATCCATCTCCCTGGACCTTACAGCGCAGGACAAAACTTCGCTGATCTTACCGGTTTTAATCTCCATGGGTCATCTGGCATTGCAGTTCTGGACCCTCGTGATTTTTGTGAAAGGTATTGCGGTGGTTCAGAATTTCAGCATAAAAAAAGCTACCCTGAATCTGTTTTTGCCCATGCTGATCATCGTCGTCCCATTGGTTATACTGGCTGTTTTGGTAATCCAATTTTCTGGTCATTAAACAAAAACCTTCCGGTATTATGCGTCAATCCGCCGGTATCACGGAATTTCACAGAAGTCGATCACGTTAAGTATATTTAGTGATCTACATAGAATTAATAGCAATTTGCCAGTAAAAGCAAATTAGGGATGAAGTGGCTACTTTTATTTATTACAATCACTTATTTAATAGCTTGTGGGCATACAACTCAGAACAAATCTGACTTGTATGATTTAAGTACAGCCAGAGATGCTTTTGATTATCCAAATCTTGATAACAAAGTAGATACCGACATTTATATTTATCAATTGAAAGACACTTTCAGTAGACGTGATTCTTTTCTTTATGTAAACTATGGTTCACAGTACCTTAAAAAATTTGATGAGGCCAATTTAAGCTTGCGACCCATGGCGCAGGAAACTTTCAGATTCAGTTATTGCCCTTTCGGCCGAAAGCCAATAAATATTACGTTCGATAAAAATGCCATTATTGTTAAACTGTGGACTTCCGGTTCTTTAGATCCCATTTATAATGAAGCCAGACTGGACAGTTCGGAATTAATAAAATTTAAATTTCTTGAACATTATTTCTTTCGGTCAAAAGAATCTTTTAGCAAAAAAAAATTGAAATATTATGATTCGATGCTGGTAAGATATCCGGAATTAAAATCCAATAAGTATTACAAACAACTCATTAATAAATGCACCGATTATGATTCCCTGAAATTCAGATATAAAACGCAACGAATTCCAATTTCAGATATTCAATTTGCATTATTGCTTGATTCTCTTAGGCGATCACAATTTGACAAGTTGCCCTGGAGCATGGATTATGGATCAGTCAGTGATGGAGGAGGTTATACGTTTGAAGCAAACACGGCAACCAGGTTTAAATACTTTGTGTGTTATGGTTTCCCGATTGACAGTTTGCCCATGACCCGTTTCTGCAGGTATCTTCTAAAGGTGGCCGGGGTTGAAAAAGAAACTCGATTATAATGTTTGATTGTCAACCGCGTTACAGTCAATAGCAACATAGAGGTCTACGCTTCAACTTTCCTATAGCGCATGAGTTTTCCTCCTTTTTCTACCTTAATAGTCGAATAATACATTGATTTACTTCATCGCATTCAGCACGTCAATATAATTGTGAATCTTGTCCGTGTGCGCATCTTCCTGCCAGCCGCCGCGGCAGGGTCCGAAGCCCGCACGTTCGCAGGGACAGCCATCCGTGTTCAAGGCGTAGATCGAAAAGTTGATGGCCTGCGTCGCGAGACTTTTATATTCATCCGAACCGGTTGCTTTGGTATACATCGTGAGTACGGCACCGTAGGTTGACAGGATGCCACCCCAGGGATCTTTGTCGTGGTCCTGCTCGCCGCAAACCGGCACGCCCTGGCGGATGCCGGTGAAATTTTTATTTACGAATTCGATGAGATCATGTGCGTGCTGCTGCCAGGATGGATCCAGCTTTTCTTTTTTCTCTAATAGATAACGGGCGAGATTCAGCGGCGCCCAGGCGGTACGGTCGCTTGCTTCATCATGATCTTCAAAAAACTGCTCCCATAGTTTTCCTTCCTTCGAAAGATCGGGCAGCTGATACGAAATGATCCAGGACCAGAGTTGATTTCCTGCGCTGTCCATTCTCTTGTCATGTAAATCAGCCAGCCCGTCGAACAGTCTGAGTATAAAAACCATATCACCGGACACTTCGCCGCGCCCTACGCCGGTTCGATAATCTGCCCGAAAAGGCCAGGGTGCATGCGTAGAATCGCCTTTCCGCATATTAGCCACCAGTACGTTCGCATTATGCAATGCATGATCGAAATATTTTTTGTCGTTTGTTTCTTTGTAGAGCAACATCAGCGCGTACCCGGCAATCGCACCCTTGTCGGGTTCAATTTCATAGGGATGATCGCCCTGTGAGCCACAGTCTGACGGCTGCGGAAACTTTCCGGCGATGCCGGTGGATCGCGTGAAGCGTGGATACTTTCCTTCGTTGGGTGTGTTGCTTTCTTTCACCAGGTAGTCGCCCATGTACTTTGCCCATTGGAGAACTTTCTCACGAGTCTGGAGAACTTTATCACTAGTCTGGGGAGTCTGGAGAGTCTGGGGAGTCTGTTGTGATTTAGTAGGAAGTTTTAAGTGTGCGTAATATTTCAGATACGAAATGATCCCCATCCCCAGCTGGGTGGCGGGAATAAAATCGTTTCGTTTGGGATCGGGCTGATAATTCCCATCCATAAAAGTCATCCATACAAAATTTGGATAACCATATGTTAACGGACAATTCAGATACCATTGCATTTCCAGATCCACTGCTTTTTGCAGGGAGATCCAGGGCAGGAGCATTCCATTTTGTTCATAAATAGCCTCGTGATTTCCGATGGATACAGGCTGACTGCCGGATTGGGAGAAACACACAGGTGAAAAAAGAATGATCGCGATGAGCGCTGGCAGGCATCTTTTCACGACCTTATTAAAAAGTGGATGGAACAATATTGTCTGTATTATATTTATCAGGGGAAATATTCAAATTTATACATATAAATCAGATACATCCCTCAAAATCAAAATAAGCGATTCGATGAAAAGATTGGTGATCGGGTGTTTTATTTGTCTGGGGGTGTTGTCGGTGAGTGCTCAGGATTCAACGATATCGCGTTTGCGGAATAAGCTGGCGATGGAGAAATCCGATACGGCGCGGTGCAATATTCTCGACAGTCTGTCGATGTACAACATGTTTTTCAGCAACCGGTCAGACAGTACACTGATTTTTTGCAAGGAATATATTAAAACGGCTTTTCCGATCCCCGATAAAAAATATCTGATCCTGGCTTATGCCCGCGCTGGTTTTTATTATAACAACATCGGCCAGTACAGGGAGTCGTTCAGCTTTGCGCTCAAAGGGCTGGATCTTTCCGAATCCAATCATATCAACGACTACCTTTCAGCTTTATACTATGATCTCTCGTGGTTCTATGAAAATGCAGACAATACAAACGAATCAAAAATATCTGCTGCCAAAGGGATTGCTTTATTAAAATATAACAAAGATCCTTTTTTTGATCAGGCGCTACACCTGAACGGCGCTTTGGGCAGTGCATATGAGTATGACGGAAAGAAAGATTCTGCCGAATTCTTTTATAAAAGGGTAGATTCCATATCCAGGATATCCGCCGAACATGCAGCACCCGTGATCAGTTATTATTACTGGGTGAGCTATTATTTGTATACCGAAAAGGAATATCCCAAAGCCGATTCGGTTTGTGCGTTGGGGATTGCGGCATGTCGCCAGTATGGCGACTTCCTGCTCAATTTCTTTTATCTTTTTTCATCTTCTTCTCTTCTGAAACAGGGAAAAATAGATCAGGCGATTGCCCAGGCCCGCGAGGCCTACGTGCTTTCACTGCCCATCACCGATCCGGCAGCCCAGAACTTTGCTGCTGGTTTATTGCACATCTGTTATGAAAAGTCGGGAAATATGGACAGCGCCTATCGTTATCTGAAAATAAAAGACAGCGTAGGTAGAATTCTCCGCGAACACATTAATGCCAATGAAATCCAGCAGTCAGAGTTCGACCGGCAGATTTCAAAAAAAGAACAGCAGGCGGCACAGGTGCTGCAGCAGCAAAAAGACCGGAGCCGGTTATTGCTCTATACATTTCTTACGGTGGGGATTGTTATTTTATCATTCGCGATCTTTCAGCTAAGGAATAACAGACAGCGGAAAAAAAGCCAATGAAATACTACAGCAACAGAAACAAAAAGTAGAGGCCACGCTGAGTGAATTGAAGACCACGCAGGCACAATTGATTCAGAGTGAAAAAATGGCTTCCCTCGGCGAGCTGACGGCGGGCATTGCGCATGAAATTCAAAACCCGTTGAACTTCATCAATAATTTTTCCGAAGTGAATGCCGAGCTGAGCGATGAACTGGAAGCGGAAGCAGTGAAAGGCAATATCGAAGAAGTGAGAAACATTGCAAAGGATATTAAGGAAAATTCGGAGAAAATAAACCGTCATGGGAAACGTGCGGATGGCATTGTAAAAGGCATGCTGCAGCATTCCAGAACCAGCACAGGGCTGAAGGAGCCGACCGACATCAATGCGCTGGCGGATGAATATCTCAGGCTGTCTTATCACGGCCTGCGGGCGAAGAACAGTGCATTCAATGCCACGATGAAAACAGATTTTGACAGTGGCGTCGGAGCCATTCCCATTATCCCGCAGGACATCGGCCGGGTGCTGCTGAATTTATATAACAATGCTTTTTACGCCGTGAGTGAGAAAAAGAAAGTTGCCGGTGCCGCATACGAGCCGACGGTTTCCGTCAGCACCAAAAGAACCGGCGATCAGGTGGAGATCCGTGTAAAAGACAATGGCGATGGCGTGCCTCAAAAAGTAGTGGATAAAATATTTCAGCCTTTCTTCACGACCAAGCCCACCGGACAGGGAACCGGTCTGGGCCTGTCTTTAAGCTACGATACCATAAAGTCACAGGGCGGCGAATTGAAAGTAAATTCCACTGAAGGCGAAGGCGCCGAGTTTGTGGTGATTCTTCCGGTGAAGTGAAACAGCTGTAGGTTTAAGTGATGGGTAATTGAACAATAAAATCGCTTCCTGATCCGGGCTCCGTCTGTACTTTGATTTCTCCACCATGCGCTTTTACAATATCATAACTCAGGCTCAGCCCCAGGCCGGTGCCTTGTCCGGGAGGTTTGGTAGTAAAAAAATGGATGAAAGATTTTGTCCACTACTTTTTGAGGCACTCCCTCGCCATTGTCGCTAACGGTGATGGATACCTGACCGGACATTTTTTTTGTGGTGACAGAAACCGTGGGTATGTAGCCTGCGCCGGCTGATTTTTTTTTCTCGCTTACGGCGTAAAAAGCATTGTTATATAAATTCAGCAGCACCCGGCCGATGTCCTGCGGGATCAGATTGGTATGCGTGATATTACCGTCGAAATCGGTTTTGGTTTCTGCCGTGAAATCTTTTTCTTTTGCCCGGATACCAAGATAGGAGAGCCGCAGAAATTCTGCGGCCAGGGCATTGATATCCGTTGGCTCTTTGATTCCGGTGTTTGAACGGGCGTGCTGGAGCATTCCCTTCACGATGCTGTCAGCCCTTTTTCCATGTTGGATTATTTTATGTTCGTTGGTTGCTATATCATCTGCGATCGCTAAACCTTCGGGCTGATTTCCTGCCTGAAATGCTTCCTGCATTTCTGTAATGAGTTCCGAGTTCAATTCAGAAAAGTTATTGATGAAATTCAGGGGATTCTGTATCTCGTGGGCGATGCCCGCGGTAAGTTCCCCGAGGGAGGCCATCTTCTCTGATTGTATCAGCTGGTACTGGGTGACCTTCAGCTCGGATAAGGTATTTTCGATCTGTTGTTTCTGCGAGGTCAGTAAAGTATTTGCTTTTTGCTTGTTTCGAAATCCGTTAAACAAAACAACTGCCAGCACAAACAGGAACAGCAAGCCAATGATCAGTGCTCTTTGTTTCGTCTGTGCGATGGTCTGATCTCTTTTCTTTTCTGCGGCCAATATTTCCTGCTTCTTTGCAAAATCGTAATTCATACCCAGCTCGGTTGCCTTGCGCACATTGTCTTTACGGCTGATTGAATCCCCGATATCCGTGGCAATCTTATAATGAGCGAGCGCTTTCACGTAGTCACCAGTCTTTTCATAGCATTCCGACAGGTTTACGTGTTCATCTACCGTTGATAAATCGTAAATCGTCTCCTGATGCAAAATCTGGAAACCCTTTTCATAATAAGGGATCGCTTCCCGGTATTTATTTTGCAGGAATAAAATGGTTGCGAAGGAAGCGTTTGCCTGCGATATGTTCAATGGTTGTTGCGAAGAATCGGCCAGTGCGATGGCGCGCCTCGCTAAGATGACTGCTTCAACAAACTTTTTCTGATGGGCCAGTGCGGATGCCGCCTTGGCAAAGCTGGCGCCCGCAATGCCCTGGTCACCGGTCGTGCCGGCCAGTTCCGCTGCTTTCATAGCGTATTGATAGTCTTCTCCCCAACTTTTACTGCTGGAGTAAAACGACGAAAGATTGGTATAAACGTATAGTTCAACGATCCGGAATTCATTTTCAACTGCTATGTCACGGCTCTTCAGGTAATACTGTTCAGCCTTAACCTTGTCTCCCAGTTCTTCATACGTGATGCCGATGTTCAGGAGCGTCATTGCCTGCAGTTGTGTATCATGATTTTCTTCTGCCAGTCCCAGGCACAGCTGCTGATACTCCAGCGTCCTTGGGTAATTGGCCAGCAGCTGGTAGTTAATGGCAATATTGGCATAGCTCGTAGAAAGCTTTTTACGGTTGTTTAGTCTTTGATAAAGGGGGATGGCTTTCTGATATAACGTAATTGACGAATCGTATTTGGCCTGCATACTGTACATCAATCCCCAGGCACCATAGATATCGGCCATGCCCGATGAATCCGCCGGCCGACGCATTTTTTCAAGGAACTGAATATTCGCTTTTGCATCATCATAACTTCCTTTAAATGTATAATTGATGGCGAGTAGCAGGTGAAGTGTAAATACGCCGCTATAAAAATTTGCCTTTTCGGCTTCTTTCAATTGTTGTTTAGTGAGATCAAGTGCCGTATCCAGATTGCTCTGATCGAGTATTTTTATTTTACTGATGTAAAGCAGAATCCTTCCGGTATCGGTTTGCTCTTTTGCAATCAGCCGATCCAGGCTGTCCAATGAACGTTTCTGTGCCAGCAGACTTCCCGATAAAACCGAGCAAATGAAAAGGGCCTTTGCATATCTCCACATCCTGGGCTGAAGTTAATGAAAATTGATTGC
>Ga0206961_1015_pt1 | contig 46024 bp, 38 predicted proteins | sample Alteio_BWOrgHeat_30_FD_153238 | JGI IMG/M metagenome (GOLD analysis project Ga0206961, IMG submission 153238) | Enriched cells from forest soil in Barre Woods Harvard Forest LTER site, Petersham, Massachusetts, United States -... | ecosystem: Environmental > Terrestrial > Soil > Temperate forest >...
TCTGGGATATATGAGTGACGAGGATATGATCGATACTTTATTAAATAAAGATCTTAAAGATGTTCCACAAAAACCGAAATGGGTTGATGGCAGCGGGTTAAGTCGTTATAATTTGTTTACCCCACAGGATTTTATTTACATTTTAAATAAAATGAAAAATGAATTCGGTCTAAAAAAACTGGAAGTAATATTACCAACAGGCGGAGAAGGTTCTTTAAAAAATTATTATTTAAAAGATAGCGGTTTTATTTATGCTAAAACAGGATCATTGAGTAATAATAATTCATTAAGCGGTTTTATTATTACTAAAAAGAATAAGCTACTGATCTTTTCGATTATGGTAAATAATTATCAGGGTTCAAGTGTTGCTGTAAGAAAAGCTTTTGAACAGTTTCTGGAAAATATCAGAGAAAAATACTAGCTATCTTCCAAACATTTTATCCAGCTCATTCTTCTTAAACGTAGTATAGACAGGCTTTCCGTTAGGTGTAATATTTGGCGTTGCGCAAGCGAACAGATCTTCCAACAATGTTTTCATTTCTTTTTGTGAGATAGCCGTACCTGCTTTTATAGCTTGCTGCCACGCTAAGGAACGCAACAGTTTTTCTCTTTTACTATATTTTAGGTCATTGCTAAAATGCTTGTACTGCTCCAGCATTTTTTCAATCGCTGTTTTTTCGTTGCCTTGTTCAAGGTCTGCTGGTGTGCCTTGTATCACAAAAGTATTTTTGCCAAAAGCTTCTATCTGATAGCCCAAAAAATGCAGGTCAGATAATAATTCATTCAATACCAAAACATCTACCGGCGTTAATTCTATTGTTACAGGAAACAAGCTCCTTTGTGTCGCAATAGGTTTTCCTGCAACGGCCGTTGTAAAGCGCTCGTATAGAACACGCTCATGCGCATTTTGCTGGTGCACTAATAAAAAGCCTTCATCATTTTGTAAAACGATATACGTGTTGTGCAACTGAAGCAATGCTGAATGCTCAATGCTAAACGCTGAAGGCAATATATGTAGCGGTTCAAAAGTATTTGCATTAGGCGTTAAGCGTTCCGCGTTAGGCATTCCTGCACTTCGGTCGTCTGTGGCAGGTTGTCGGTAGTCTTCTTTCTTGCTCGGCTCATACACATCTTTCCAATGCTTTAATTCACTCTTATTTTCAATAAAATGTGCCTGGTTCTTTTGTGTAAATGTTTTGAATAAAGAGGAAGAAGATGCCGAAGATTTGTTTTCATCCGTAAACGGTTTATTCACTGCATCCAGGCTCTGAATGGTTGCATCCAATTCAAAATCTAAAGTAGGGGATACGCTGAACTGCGCCAGTGCATGTTTTACAGCGCTTTGAACAAAGGCATAAATTATTTTTTCGTCCTCAAACTTTATTTCCTGTTTGGTGGGGTGTACATTAATATCGATCTGTGACGGATCAAGATCAATGAATAATACATACATAGCAAAACTATCTTTCGCGATCATCTCGTCAAAAGCATTCGTCATGGCATGGTTGAGGTAAGCACTTTTGATAAAACGGTTGTTGACGAAAAAGTATTGATCGCCTCTTGTCTTCTTCGCCGTTTCAGGCTTGCCGACAAAACCATAAATGTTCATGTAGTCGCTCTTCTCCTGTACACTTACTAGTTTTGAACTGTACGTATTTCCTAATATTTGTACAATGCGTTGTTTTAATGTGCCGCGTTCCAAATGAAAAACTTCTTGTCCGTTACTGTTCAAAGAAAAGAACACTTCGGGAAAAGACATTGCTACGCGAATAAATTCATCAATGATATGCCTTAGTTCAGATGGATTGCTTTTTAAAAAATTTCTTCTTGCGGGCACATTGAAAAATAAATTTTTCATCGCAATGCTGGTGCCTTGTTCCATGGCAACCGGCTCTTGCTTTTTTACCTGGCTATTTTCTATTTCGATATAAGTGCCTGCGGTATCTTCTGCTTTTTTTGTTTTTAATTCTACCTGTGCTACGGCGGCAATACTTGCTAACGCTTCTCCACGAAAACCCATGGTTTTGATATGGAACAGGTCATCGATATTTTTTATTTTGGAAGTAGCGTGCCTTTCGAAACACATGCGGGCATCAATTTCTGTCATTCCCTTTCCATTATCGATCACCTGGATCAACGCCTTGCCGGCATCCTGAACGATCAGCCTGATATCGGTGGCACCTGCATCCACGGCATTTTCCAGCAACTCTTTTACAGCGCTGGCGGGCCTTTGAATTACTTCACCTGCAGCAATTTGGTTGGCTATATTATCCGGTAATAATTGAATGATATCGGGCAAAATTCTCTCCTTTTATTTAGTGCAAAATTACGGCGATATTTTGGGTTTGGAGGGCAAATATTTGATGGCTGGCCGAAGACCAAATAACATCAATTAATCGGTTTCGGTAAAGGCAATATTCTTTTCTTTCAAAAATGCTTTGATCGTATCAACATGCACGCAAACGCCTACATGTAAAAACGGACTATTAGAAACTTTCATTTTTTTAGTATCAGTTACTACTTCCTGGTCTTTGATCTCGAATCCTAAATGCAGGTGCTTGGTGGCAGACTGCATTCCATAAACCGTACCATTCGAATCAAATAAAGGACCGCCGCTTTGACCTCTTAATCCGGGTGTGCTTAATTCAATCCCTACAATGCTTGTAGCATCGCCAATAAACCGGGTTACAATTCCATCGAGTGGAAAAGATGGAGAATTAACATTGCCTGTATTTGTCCAATCAATATCATCGGTATCCGTGTTATGTTTGAAATTATTGAATTCAGGAAAAGGAAAGCCTATGCGGCACAAAGATTTTCCTTGTCTAATTTTTGATCCATCGCGAAGAAAACTCGCATGTGAAGTGTATATTATTTTGTTGAACCCTTTAAATTCTATAATTGCCAGATCTGCTGTTGGATGAACATGACAAGTAAACTCACTGATCATATCAAAACAATTTACAAAATTATTTTTTTGCTGAACTACTGCGTCTTTATTGTATTTGTATTTTGTCTCGAGCCCTAATAAATTGTTTCTGTATTTATTATCGTTGAGTAATTTTTTTCTTTCTGCTTTGAACTTTTCAAAATTTGCATTGACAGCTTCAGCGCCAATTATTGAATCTACAACATGCTTGCAGGTAATGGCTACCCCTGAATCATTTACAAAGAACAATGTCCCCGCACCGGGAATGATCAATCCGCCATAGGTTCTGGTTATGGTATGTATTGGTTTTGTAAAGTTGGATGCTTTCTCTATTGCTGATTGGAACATGGTAAATATTATATGCCATTTATTTCTTCGCAGAAATTAAGCTTTACTTTTAACTCTTGTTTTTTTTAATCGGTTTTTTTTATAGGCCGCTTTCTCTTCTTCAAGAATCATTCGCAATTGCATCTCGTTGTTTTTTATTCTTTTCTTAGCAATTTCAACATATTCATGACTAATATCAATGCCAATATATTTCCGATTAGATTCAGCGGCGACTCTGCATGTTGTTCCACTTCCACACATTGGGTCAAAGACAATATCTCCTTTATTTGTCCATGAATTAATATGATCTCTGGCAAGCTCACAAGGAAAAGGAGCTGGATGGCCTTTTGCTTCTTGATCTTCCTGTTTTTTACCAACCACGTATTCCCAAATATTTCCTTTGATTTTTTTGTCTTTTACAGGCTTAGCTAATTTCTCTCGAGTTTGTATATTTTTAGAAAAATTTTTATACGTTGTCCCATTTAATTCTAAGCCCGCATGAACACAATCAACCATAATGGGATTATGTGTTTTTACAACACCTTTACTAAAAACAAACATGAATTCAAATTCATTATTATACCGCTTTCTATAAATTTGAGGAATAGGGTTCCTTTTACGAAATATCATTGTATCATGTAGGTTAAAACCGATTTCTTTAAAATATAATGCTTGAGTAAAGCTAGTGCCCGTTTCACTACCCTGTATCGTAGCGTCGTTAACTATCCAAACTACTACACCCCCAGGTTTTGTAATCCGACATAATTCTTGTGCAATTTGTTGAAAAGGAAAAACAAATCCTTTATAATTTCTAAGATCGTCATATGGGGGTGAAGTGACAGTAAGATCTATGAAATCAGATTCAAAATCTTTCATTACTTCTACACAATTCCCTTCAATTATTTGATTTACTTTGCTTTTTGAAGACATCTCTTTTAATTAATAGTGAATAATCCATTGTCTGTTATTGAAGTGATAATCTTTATTTTGCTGTCAATTTTGTGAACTTTAATTAACTCAAGCAATGCTTCTTTATGCCCCATTAACATTATCCTTTTTCGTTGTTCAGCCAAAAAGGTTAAGTCTTCGATTTTTGCAATTTCGATTGATTCCATCGCTGCAATTTTTTCAATATCCCATAATTTTTTAATCTCTTTTGAATATCCAAGTATTGTTTTATTTACCGCTAACCAATAATCAACTGCATTTTTCGATGGATTTAAAGCAGGAATAATTTCAAAAATTTTCTGAATAAGATCTTGCGTTTTTTTTGTTGTTTGCTATTTGTGAATAACACAATAATAAAGAAAGGTGTGAATACGTAAATATGCATACATCACTAACAGTTGCACTTTGATAAATTTGGCTGGAAGTTTTAGGCAACTGATAAATAGGGCAAACAACCATTGCATTTGATTTGCCGTATTTCCAACCGTGCATAGCTGCAACTTTAAAGTCCTTTTGATTTTTTGCACTACGACTTAAACGGAACGCTTTCGCATCGGCTACAAAACTGTAATTTTTACCAACTACTTCAACATCGGCAGCGTCTGCCCGTTCAGTTACAACTAAGCTTGTAAGCCCTAAGGAAGTAAATGCTAGCGATAATAAGCAATCTGTATATTTAGAATACAATTTTTCCTCACTTGAATCATGACTATAGGATTCAGGAATGCTGCCGCAAAGTCTTAAATGATCAATCAATGCCGTTATACCGAATTTTTTTACCTCTGCCGTTAATTCAGTTTCTAAACGATCGTAATCATCTCCAAAATTTCCGCTTAATTTTTTGATTTCGGCAACCCAATATTTTCGTCTTTTTATTGCTGCGTCTGAAATAATTTTCGTCATTAATTTTAATATTAATCTATTGATTCAAATATAGTCAAAGTGTAGATATTTAGGATTTTAGTATTTTCTACTAGTTTCAAATATACGAAAGTAAAATGCTCAATAACGGTATGACGCTCAGGTGAGTGACACAACGATGTTGAGCAAAGTATAAATGCTGGTAAAAAATTAATGTTTAAAATGGCGAAGCCCGGTGATCACCATTGCTAAGCCGTTTTCTTTACAATAATCAATTGAGTCTTTATCACGGATAGAACCACCTGGTTGAATAAATGAAGTTATCCCTGCTGCATGCGCGATCTGCACACAATCATTGAAAGGAAAAAATGCATCGCTGGCTAATACAGCACCATGCAGGTCGAAATTAAATTGCTTTGCTTTATCAAGTGATTGGCGTAATGAATCGATACGGGAAGTTTGTCCGCACCCTTTGCCTACCATTTGTTTATTTTTTACTAAAGCGATAGCGTTACTTTTTAAATGCTTACAAACAATGTTGGCAAATATCAGGTCTTCTTTTTCTGCAGCGGTTGTTTCGCGACCACCTTCTTCTTTCCATTCTTTAAAATTGCCTTCGTCGTTTTGTTGGATCAACACGCCGTTCAATAAAGATTTGAATTGTTGTTTTGATTCGATCTTCGCCTTTTGCGCTAATAATATCCTGTTCTTTTTTTGTTGTAAGATGGCCAATGCGTCTGCATCAAATTTTGGCGCTATCAATACTTCAAAAAATATTTCGTTGATCGCTTCTGCTGTTGCTTTGTCTACTGTTGCGTTGGTTACCAATACACCGCCGAAAGCGCTTTCAGGATCCGCTGCTAAAGCTGTGTCCCAGGCTGCTTTTACGGTTGGCCTTTGTGCAATGCCGCAAACATTGGTATGTTTAATAATTGCAAACGTTGTATCTGTAAATTCTGAAATGATCTGCACTGCCGCATCAACATCTACTAAATTATTATAGGATAATTCTTTGCCATGTAGTTTATCGAAGATCTCTTCCTGGTTGCCATAGAATATTCCCTGCTGGTGCGGATTTTCTCCGTAACGCAAAACAGATTTATTTTTATCGAAAGGATTGGTGAATTCCGTTTGGTTAAAATAATTAGAGATCGCGATATCATATCCTGTACAAACATCAAACGCTTTGATAGCAAATGCGCGGCGTTGTTCTAAACTTGTTTCGCCTTTTTGATCTTTTAAAATTTGTTCTAATTGCGCGTAATCTTTTTTAGCTGCGATCACTACCACATCTTATGGTTTTTTGCTGCGCCACGTATCATTGACGGACCGCCGATATCAATTTTTTCTATAATTAACTTTTCATCGGTGGTTGATTTAACTGTTTCTTCGAACGGATATAAGTCAACAATGACAAGATCCAGTTCAGGAATTTTAAATTGTTTCATTTCCTGTACATCGGTTTCATTATCTCTTCTTCCTAAAATACCGCCAAAAACAGATGGATGTAAAGTCTTTACCCTTCCGCCTAAAATAGAAGGATAGGTTGTGATCGATTCTACAGGAATACAGGGAATATTTAATTCTTCGATGAATTTTTGTGTGCCGCCGGTTGAATAAATTTTTACACCTAACTCGTGTAGTTCTTTTACTATATTTTCAAGGCCATCTTTGTAAAAAACTGAAATTAATGCTGATTGGATTTTTTTCATGTCTTAACCCTGAACAGGGCAAATTTTAAATTAATAATTAGTGTTAGTGCCTCGATTTACATCAAAAACAAAAGCTCCTTTATCAGGAACCGAATAATAGTGCAAAAGTAACTCATCGCAGTCTTTTTTCCATTTGTCAATTTTCCACAAACTATTAGAAGTATCGAAAACATATTCCTTACAATTGAAAACACTTGCCAGCTGGGTGATAGAGAGTTTTGGCGATCTGGAGAGGATAATTATATCAACATCAATTTTTTGTGGTAGCGGTTTGAAATTTAGCGGTTTGTCTATTAAGATAATGCGTTTATCGTTGAATTGGTAAATATTGCCTGCTGCAAATAAAGAAGGCAAAGCACCTGTTTTATTTAGTCTTAACAATGTTCTGGCCGGTTTGCAATCAAAATTCTGTAATGTGGTGTTTGTCGACAAGCTGCTGTCTGCAATAAATTGATAGTTATTTCCTTCGGTAAGATCTATAGCCTGGTGCTGTGGTATATTGTAAACGATCAGTTGCTTTTGATTGGCGGTTACCCAAGAGATCCAATCCAGTATCAATACAAAAAGCAATAAGCTGATCAGAGAAAAATATAAAAACTTTTTCTTTTCAATCATCAGCCATGCACAAATAAACAGCACACACAAATATAATAAGCAGGTAGATAAAAGTGAGATCGACAAATTGTTGATCACAGAAAAAGGTAGCGCATTGATCTTGAGAATAATTTTATTTAACAACAGTGTGAGCCAAAATATTGTTTTACCAAGACTTGTTGCTATAGATGGCATCCAAGACAAAGTCATTAGCCCAATTTCTGCAAACAGAATAATGGTAGACAATGGTATCGCTAATAAATTGGTTACAAGAAATAAAACGGGGAATTGATGAAAATAATAAATACAAATAGGAAAGGTGAGAATCTGTGCAGCCAAAGTTAGCGATATTAATTTCCATAATTTATCCAACCATTTATTTTCAATATAGAACCAATTATAAACCGACTGTTGAAAAATGGCAATACTCAGCACTGCTAAATAAGACAATTGAAAACCAATATCCCATAAAAAATAAGGGTTGTAGCATAACAGAATAAATGCAGACGCAGCCAATGAATTATAGATAGATGATTTTTTATCGAATGCATTTCCGATAGCAATACAGGTAAATACAATGGCAGAACGAAATACGGATGCAGATGCTCCCGTTAAAAATGCAAACAGCCAAATACAACTAAGGATGATAAATAATTTAGAAACTTTTGATCTTTTTACGATAGGGATAGCATTGCACACCCACAGTAGTATTAAATACAATAATCCCAAATGCATGCCAGACAAGGCTATGATGTGTACTACCCCCGTATTGGTGTAAGCTTGTGCGACGTCTTTATCAAGATCATTTGTATAACCGATGAGCAAGGCTTCTGCAACTCCGCTTGTATTTTTATCATTACCTACATTTTTTTGCAGAACAGATAAAATATATTGCCTGGTTGAAAATATAAATTGCTTAAAGGGATTGACATTTTTTTCATTTAGCAATACCCAATCTTTTTCTTTTAAAAAAACATTGTAGGGAGCTTGTTGGAAGATGGCATACTGTTCATAATTAAATTCTCCGGGGTTGCCTGCATTCTTTATTGGCTGTAAATTTTGGGAGGTATAAATTTCGTCTCCGTAATAAAGCTTTGTTGTCGAATCTTTTGAAAAATACAACAGTAATTTTCCTTTGCAGGATATTATTGTATCATTTTGAACAATCGCTTCAACATACCCATTTGCTTTGTACGACTTTTCTTTTTCGAGTAATGGCTCTTCGATTCGAATGATCAATCCATTGCCCTGCTGATAGTGATTTCCGAACCAGTTTTTATCATTGCGTATATCTTTTTGCCAGGTAATAAATAAGCCGAAACTTATTAATAACAAATTGATACTAACACCTTGTACTATTTGTAATTTAAAACGTGCGCCAATCGGTAAAAAGTTGAATAGAATTATCGCAGCAAAAAAACAAGCAACTTGTAAAATGATAATGGGTACTGATAACTGCCAATACCATTCTATCATTATGCCGATCATTACCGGACCGAGTAAACGTATAAATGGCGAGCGTTTCCAAACGGATATTTGAGTTTTATGGGGCACTGTTTCAAGATAAGGAACAGATTATTATTTTTTCAGTTGAAAACATCATCAAAACAGAGAAAAAAACATTTGGGATATATGCGTAATTTTGTAAGCATGAATTCGAGCGATACTATTATTTCATTTATCAAAGCGATCGACCAGGCTTTATCCGATAACAGCTTTGTTTCTATCACCTTAGGCAACTATAAAGGCCTTGAACCTGCGCTGAAAAATATCTACATAAAAAAGATACTCATAAAGAAAGAAGAAAAGCTAAGCTTTACCTATCGTTATCAGACCCGTGATATCGTTAAAAACTTTTCTACACATGAGGCAATGGAAAATATTACCAAAGCTTTAGGCGAAGATTTCAAATTCGCAACACTTTTTACAACCGGGTTCGATCTGATCATCGAGCAGACAAAAAATGAAAGCTATAGCTTAAAAAAGATTGCTGCTACAAAAACTGATCTTCCTTCTTTGCAACATGATAAAGAAAAAAAACGTTTGATCGATACAAATAACAAAGCTTACCTCCACGAATTAAAAATTACGGATGCTGCGGGAAATGTATTTAAAGCAACACAGGATAAATACAGGCAGATCAATCACTATATAGAAATTTTAAGTTCGCTGATAAAAGAGCTTCCCGAAAAAAAATTATTAAACGTTGTTGATATGGGTTCAGGCAAAGGTTATTTGACTTTTGCTTTGTATGATTATTTAACAAATGTTGTTAATATGAACGCGCAGGTTACAGGCGTTGAATTTCGGGCAGACCTGGTAAAACTTTGCAACAGTATCGCTACCAATTCAAATTTCAAAAAATTACATTTCGAAGAAGGCACGATCGGCAGTTACGATAGCAACGATACAAATATTTTAATTGCCTTGCACGCTTGTGATACCGCTACCGATGATGCTATACAAAAAGGAATAACTGCGAACGCAGATCTTATCGTTGTAGCGCCTTGCTGCCACAAACAAATTCGTCGTGAGATTGAAAAGCATAAAGCAGCCAATGATGTGGAATTTATAACCAAACATGGTATTTTTTTAGAGCGCCAGGCAGAAATGGTAACAGACTCTATCAGGGCGATGGTATTAGAATATTTTGGCTACAAAACAAAAGTGTTTGAATTTATTACCGACGCACATACACCAAAAAATATCATGATCATTGGGATAAAAAACAATGCGCTGACTTACAAAAGTCCGATTGTGCTCGATAAAATAAAAGCAGCAAAAAAATACTTCGGCGTTGAAGTGCATCACCTCGAAAAAGCTATGGGTATTTAGTACCCACTCAGTATTCATTGAATTTTACCGATAAATAAAAAAGTAGGGAAGATTGATATTTATTTGTAAATTTGTAAGGTAAACTTACAAGTTTTACTTCTTAATTATGGAAACCCAACAATTAGCATCAGATTTTAGAACCGTTGTTACCAGGCTCATTAAAAAGCTTCGCACCAAATCTGCAACAAGCATGAGTCTTTCACTTACTGAAAGATCGACCATGGCGCTGCTTGACCAGCACAAAGAATTATTACCAAGTGAGTTAGCCGGAATGGAAAAAATAACCACACAATCCATGTCGCAGATTTTAAGCCATTTGCTGGAACTTGGTTATATCAACAGAAAAGAATCAACAATAGATAAACGCAAAGCCATCATCTCCTTATCAAAAACCGGACAAACAGTTTTATATAAAGTAAGAAATGAACGTGACCAATGGCTCAACAAAGCCCTGCAGGCAACCTGTACCGAAAAAGAACAAGAGCTATTGCACAAATGTTTGCCCATATTGACCAGGCTGGTTGATTTTGAGTAAGAGTTAGTATAGTATTTGTATAGAAAAGAAAGAGGAGTAAATTATGAACATTAGTACATTCAGCGCATTTAAAAGTCGTAACTACAGATTATATTTCGTCGGACAATCCATTTCACTGATCGGCACTTGGATGCAGAAAACAGCAGTAAGCTGGGTAGTGTATTCATTGACGCATTCTAAATTCATGCTGGGCGTTACTTTATTCGCCACCATGTTTCCTTCGTTCTTATTTTCATTTGTTGGTGGCGTGGCGGCGGATCGTTTTAGTAAATACAAATTGCTTTTGCTAACGCAGATCGTATCGATGATACAAGCCGTTATGTTAGCGGTATTAATTTATTTCAAACATTATTCTATCTGGGAAATATTATCGTTAAGTGTGTTGTTGGGTATTGTAAATGCATTTGATGTACCGGCGCGACAATCATTGGTGTACGATATGGTCGATGATAAAAAAGATCTGCCGAATGCCCTGGCATTAAATTCATCCATGGTTAATTTATCAAGATTGATAGGTCCGGGCATTGCCGGCCTTGCTATTGAACATTTTGGTGATGATGTTTGTTTTGGATTGAATGCACTGAGCTTTGTTGCGGTAATTAGTTCGCTGCTATTAATGAAGTTGCCGAAATATATTTCAAAGCCCACAACTAAAAATGTTTTGGGAGAACTTCGCGAAGGATTACAGTATGTTAAGAAAACACCATCGATCGGATTTTTAATTTTAATGTTGGGCATGATCAGTTTGTTAGTTCTACCATTCAGTACATTGATACCTGTATATGCAAAAGATATATTTAAAGGAACCGCTTCAACATTTGGTATCATTGACAGCGCCATCGGATTAGGTGCATTTACAGGCGCCATCTTTTTAGCTTCTTTAAAACCTGGCAAGGACCTTAGAAAAATATTAGCTATCAACACTTTTGTTTTTGGTACCGGCCTGGTATTATTTTCGCACATGACCTATTATCCACTGGCACTGCTTTTTGTAACGATCGGTGCCTTCGGTATGATGTCGCAAATAACGATCACCAACACATTGATACAAACTACTGTTGACCCCGCCATGCGTGGGCGCGTGATCAGTTTATATGCCATGGCATTTTTTGGTATGCAGCCATTGGGTGGTTTAGTGATCGGCTATATCTCAAAATACCTCAGCGTACAAAATACGGTAATGGGCGAAGGTATTTTTGCCATATTGATCGGTTTATTACATGTGCGCTTTTTACACAGACATAAATTTAAAAAACCAAGAGTTGCAGTTATTGCAAAACCTGTGGAAGTTGCGGCGTAACTTTATATTCTGATGAAAAATATAATCGCCATACTTGAAATAAGATCTGAACAACTATCATTGTACAAACAATTTTTTATGGCCGGATTGATGGCCGATGAAGAAAGTTTTAGAATGACACCTGCAGATGATATCAATTTATCATTCCCAACAAAAGATAAAGAAGATAGTTTTACCCTCGGCGCTTTTGTTGATAATGAACTGGCAGGCGTAGTAAGTTTTGCACGCGAAGGAATTGACAGAGAAAAATTGCGCCACAAAGGGCTTTTATTCAGAATGTTGGTGGCAAGAAAATTCCGCGGACAAGGGTTAGCCAATAAATTAATTGAGGAATTACTAGCAAGAGTAAAAAAGATCGATACTATCGAACAGATCAACCTCACTGTTATTGCCGGCAATAAAACTGCTAAAACACTCTATGAAAAATTCGGCTTTGAAACATTCAGCGTAGAGCATCATGCAACAAAATGGAAAGGGAAATATTTTACTGAAGAGCAGATGGTGCTGAGATTTAAATAAAAAAATCCCGAACAAATTGTTTGGGATTTTTTATTTAAAATATTATTTGCTAAGATGCATACTACGTTCTCTATACAATTGTCTGAAATAAGGATCTTTCAGGTCTTTAATAAAGCGTATCGCTTCTCCTGTACTTTTCATTTCAGGACCAAGCTCTTTGTTTACACCCGGGAATTTATTGAAAGAGAAAACCGGTTCTTTTATCGCAAAGCCTTTTAGTTTTTTCTCGTATTTAAAATCTTTCAGTTTTGCAGAACCTAACATCACTTTAGTGGCAATATTCAAATAAGGTATTTGATAAGCCTTTGCAATGAACGGCGTTGTACGGCTCGCTCTCGGATTAGCTTCGATCACATATACGATACCATCTTTTATCGCAAACTGAATATTGATTAAACCATTAATTTTTAAAGCTCTCGCAATTTTTTCTGCGTACTCTTCCATTGTATGGACGATCAACGGAGATAAATTGAATTGTGGCAATACACCATGACTATCGCCGCTATGTATACCAGCCGGTTCAATATGTTCCATTACACCCATTACATGGAATTGATCGCCATCAAAAATTCCGTCGATCTCCGCTTCCTGGCAACGATCTAAAAAGTGATCAATTAAAATAGTATTGTTTGGTAGATGCTTTAATAAACTTAAAACGCCTTTTTCTAATTCTTCATCATTCAACACAATGCGCATTCTTTGTCCGCCTAAAACATAACTCGGACGAACCAAAACAGGATACCCAACTTTCTTTGCAACCTCAATCGCTTCATCGGTATTAAATGCCGTTCCGTAATTTGGATAAGGGATGCCTAACTCTTTCAGCATATCACTGAAACGTCCGCGGTCTTCCGCAATATCCATACTGTCGTATGAGCTGCCTATAATTTTTATTCCTTTTTCGTGTAAGCGTTTTGCTAATTTCAATGCTGTTTGTCCGCCTAGCTGAACAATTACACCATAAGGTTTTTCATGCTCAACAATTTCCCACAGATGTTCCCAGAATACCGGTTCAAAATATAATTTATCCGCAATGTCAAAATCAGTTGAAACTGTTTCAGGATTACAATTCACCATGATGGCTTCGTAACCCGATTCTTTGATCGCTAATAAGCCATGCACACAGCAGTAATCAAATTCAATTCCTTGCCCAATCCTATTTGGACCACTGCCGAGTACAATAACTTTTTTCTTATCGGAGACCTTGCTTTCATTACTAACTAATTTATTAGCGGTAGCAGGTTTGTTTTCAAAGGTAGAATAGAAGTATGGTGTTTTTGCTTCGAACTCAGCGCTACAAGTATCCACCATTTTGAATACCCTTGTCAGGCCCATTTTCTTTCTGCGTTCGTAGATCTGTTCGCTGTCGATATCATCTTCTTTCATGATGCGCGCTAATTGCTCATCACTGAATCCTAAAAATTTAGCTTCAGTCAGCAATTCGTCCGGCAATGTTTTCAATCCGAATTTCGCGATCTTCTTTTCGCAATCGACTATTTTTTGTATCTGGTAGATGAACCATCTGTCGATACCTGTTGCTTCAACAATTGTTTTGATACTAACGCCCGCCATCAACGCATCTTTAATTCTAAAGACTCTGTCCCATTTCGGTATCTTGATATATTCAATTAATTCTTCTGCATGCATTAAGCTTTTGCCGTAGTAGCCTAAACCAACTGCATCATTTTCTAAACTCTGACAAGCTTTTTGAATGGCCTCAGCGAAGCTTCTGCCGATGGCCATTACTTCACCAACACTTTTCATCTGAAAACCTAAAGTATCATTGGCACCTTTAAATTTATCAAAGTTCCATCTAGGTATTTTTACGATAACGTAATCCAATGCCGGTTCAAAATAAGCTGAGGTTGATTTGGTAATTTGATTTTTCAATTCATCCAAATTAAAGCCTATCGCCAGTTTCGCAGCGATCTTTGCGATTGGGTAACCCGTTGCTTTACTTGCTAGCGCAGAGGAGCGGCTCACACGCGGGTTAATTTCCACCACGATGATCTCTTCCGTTTTAGGATTCATGGCGAACTGAACATTACATCCGCCGGCAAAATTTCCTAAAGCGCGCATCATCCTGATAGCAGTATTACGCATTGTCTGATATGCTGTATCACTCAATGTCATCGCAGGCGCAACAGTAATGCTATCACCTGTATGAACACCCATCGGGTCAAAGTTTTCTACAGTACAAATGATTACCACATTATCATTATCATCGCGTAGCAATTCCAGTTCATATTCTTTCCAGCCTAAAACTGCTTTTTCCACCAATACTTCGTGTATCGGAGATGCTGTTAAACCGTTATTTAGTGCTTCGTCTAATTCTTCTTTTTTAAATACAATTCCACCGCCAGATCCGCCTAATGTAAAGGATGGCCTGATCACAAGCGGGAAACCAATTTCCTGTGCAAATTCTTTTCCTTCTAAAAATGAGTTGGCTGTTTTTGCCGGACAAACAGGAATTTCCATCTGTATCATCCACTGGCGGAATTTTTCTCTATCTTCTGCTTTATCGATCGCTTTAATATCAACCCCGATCAAACGGCAATTGTATTTTTCCCATAATCCGATTTCATCAGCGTCTTTACAAAGGTTTAGCGCAGTTTGTCCGCCCATGGTAGGCAGCACTGCATCTATCTTGTTTTCTGCTAGTATCGTTTCAATGCTTTCAACCGTTAATGGAAGCAGGTAAACCCTGTCTGCCATCATCGGATCCGTCATAATTGTTGCCGGATTACTGTTGATGAGTATCACTTTTACTCCTTCTTCTCTCAAGCTGCGGGCAGCCTGGGTACCGGAGTAATCGAATTCGCAGGCCTGGCCAATAACAATGGGGCCTGATCCTATAATTAGTACTGTTTGAATGGAATTATCTTTTGGCATAAGTAGTGTGCCGCGGAGGCGGGCAAAATTAGTGCAATTCTGTTAAAAAACCGAACCAAATTGTTATGGTTTAAAAATAATCTTTCCTTACTTCTGGCAGCCTTGGGTGGAATCGTTTTCACCTCAAGCCGGCGGGCATCGTAACCGCAACACCGCTACTTTTACGCCTTTGGAAAGAAATCGCTTTGCTCCTTTTTTCCAATTCCGACTTTGTCGGAACCGGAGTAAAAGAGGTGGCTTATGCAGTTAGTGGTGGAAGTGCGGAAGAGGGTGTAAAATGTAGGGCGCTCTTCTTGCTTCTAACTTCTATATTCTTGCCTCTTTCTAGCTTCTATTCTTTAAATTGCAACGTATGACTTTATATAGATCCCTTCTTTCTTTTTGTTTACTAATTGGTGGTTTTGCGACTTCGGCCCAGGTTTTTCCAGTTAAAAATTATCCTAAAGGTTATTTTCAATGGCCCGTTGATGCCACTATTGCCTTAGCGGCCAATTTTGGCGAGCTGCGGCCTAACCATTATCATATGGGGTTGGATTGTAAGACAGATCAAGTGCAGAACAAACATGTTTTTGCTGCCGCAGATGGTTATATCGCTAAAGTAAAGATTGAGCCTTCGGGTTTTGGGCGTTGTATTTATATCAATCATCCAAATGGATTAACTACTGTTTATGCGCATTTGAATGAGTTTAACCCTGCCTTAGAAAAATATGTTACCGAGCAACAATACAAATTACAGAGCTGGCAGATCTTTATTGATATTCCTGCTAATCTGTTCCCTGTAAAAAAAGGTCAATTCATCGCGTTTAGCGGAAGTACCGGTGGGTCCGAAGGTCCGCATACGCATTTTGAAATCCGTGATACCAAGACTGATAAAGTATTGAACACTTTGTTGTTTGGTTTTCCAATCGTTGATAATATTCCGCCTGATGTATTGCGTTTAGCCGTGTACGATAGAAGCATTAGCACCAACGAGCAAACACCCCGTATTTACCCTCTAAGAAAAGTGAATGGCGTTTTTACACCGCCCGCATCTTTGTTGATTGAACATACCAATAAAGTAAGTTTCGCCATTACTGCATATGATCGCTATGTCGGTTCTACGCACCAAAATGGTATTTATCAGGCTGTATTGTACGATGATGAAAAACCTGTTGTGGGTTTTGATATTGATAGCATCAGTTACGATCAGACAAGGGATGTAAATGCACATATTGATTACCGTTTAAAAAATAGTGGCGGACCTTATGTGCAACATTTGTCAAAATTGCCCGGCTATAATGAAAGCATCTATAAAGAAATAAGCGGTGACGGTGTAATTGATATTGGTAATGATAGCGTGCACCAAATTAAAATAGCGGTGATCGATGCTTACGGCAATACATCTTATGTAAAATTTAATGTACGGGGGACTGTTAGCGATAAAGAAAAAAATGATTCGGCTGTTTATGAAGACCCGAATGAATTTTTACCGGGTTGTATCAATGTGTTTGAAAATGACGATATCGCATTTTACCTGACAGAAAAAAGTTTGTACGATTCTATCCGTTTTAAATACAATGTTTTGCCACCTAATTCTGCTGATGGTGTGTCGAATATTTTTGAATTGTACAATGGCAATGTACCAATGCATGGTTACTTTCCAATAAAAATAAGAGGCAATGTGAGCGACTCTTTTAAAGATAAAATTGTGATGGAAAGATATTGGGGAGATAAAAAAGAATTTTCAAAAGCTGTATATGAAAATGGTTGGTACAAGTCTGATTTTAGAGAATTTGGTTATTTTAAATTGCTGCGCGATACAGAACCTCCTGTGATAAAGGCTCTGGGCTTTTATGACGGCATGAATTGTGCAGGAGTTCATCGGTTGGCGTTTGATATTACCGATAACAGTAAAGACATTAAAAATTTCAGGGCCGAATTAGATGGCAACTGGTTGCGATTTACGAACGACAAGAACCTTGCTTACATTTATAATTTTGATGAGCATTGTCCGAGAGGCTCACATACCTTAAAAATTAGCGCTGAAGATAATGTAGGAAATAAAACAGAAAAAATATATCACTTCACCAGATAAGCATACGACCATGACAACATTAACGGAAGGGAAAAAAGCGCCAATATTCAAAGGCGTAGATCAAAACGGAGAAAAAGTTTCTTTAGCGGATTTTAAAGGGAAGAAAGTGATCTTATATTTTTATCCAAAGGATGATACACCCGGATGTACTGCGCAATCTTGTAATTTAAGAGACAACTATACTGACCTATTAAAAAAGGGTTTTGCCGTAATTGGCATCAGTACCGATGATGTAAAGAGCCACAAAAAATTCGAGAAAAAATTCTCTCTGCCTTTTCCTTTGATCGCTGATGAAGACCAAAAGATCGTTGAACAATATGGTGTTTGGGGAGAGAAAAATTTTATGGGCAAAAATTACATGGGCACTATTCGCACTACTTTTTTAATTGATGAAGAAGGAAAGATCAAAAAAATAATCAATAAGCCCGATACAAAAAATCACACGGAAGAAGTGTTGAAAGCTTGGGAGAGTTGATCCCGACGTGATGATTTGGAAATTTGGAGATGTGATAATTAAAGAAGGGGGTCATCATCACATTAGTCTATCATCACATCACTCAATCAATTAATCCCCTCTCGGGCATTGATAGCTGCTAGATAAATTAAACGACAAACCGATCTCTGCGATCATGTACTGGTCTTTTTGTTTGCTCCAGCCACGTTGTGTTCCGGGAACTTTACCTAATGCTTGTCCGTTACTGCGGTCCTGCAATCTTTCTGCAGTTGAACCTGGGGCAAAATTTGATGCGCCTGCATAAGTGGTACTAACATCATCTAAATAATCTGTAGTAGTCAATCGTTGAATAACCTGAAAAGAAAAATTTACCCCGTTGCTTAAATTATATTTTATGCCCATCCCGATAGGAAAGCACAAGGCTACTAAACTATAAGGTTTACGTACTTTGCCATCTTCACCTTTATAATGAGCATCTTGCCCTTCGGTGCCGAGAGGTTGCAAATACACTTTATTTCCATCAAGATTTGTATATGGATCAAACCCAAATACACCAATTCCCAATGTTATAAAAGGCGTAAAGGAATGCTTTGGATCACCCGGTATAAAAGCGAAAAAATTAAAATCTCCATGAACGGCTAGCTCCCAAACACTTGTTTTAAAACTTAAATTTCTTTCCTGCTGGTAAACATTTTTACTATAAGAATCACTGTAACCGAAATGCGCATAATGTGCACTTACACGCATACCTAAATATTCGTTGAATTGTTTTAAATAATAACCACCGACAGCGGGACCGGGGTGTGTAATATTTGCATTATGATTTAGATCACCAAAATAATGCGCAGCACCGAGTGTAAAACCAAACTCACCAATATGCGTATACTGCGCTTTGGCACCTGTTGCTGCTACTAGAGTGAAAATAATAATAATGATTCGATGCTTCATGCTTACGCTAAGATATAAATTGAAATGCTAATCTTTACTTAATTTCTCTTATCAAGACCCCACGAAAGCTTATTGCGCAGCGTTTGTAAAAAATTATTTTCATTTAACCGGATAAGATTGATATAGAATTTCTCTTTTTTTACCGCTATCTGCACTTCTTTTGGCACTATTGCCCTGCGACTATCAAGCGTACATAAAAATTCATCCGTTCTTCCTTCAACTTCAAAAGAAACAATGGTTGTATCGGGAACAATAATAGGGCGAATGTTTAAATTGTGTGGTGCAACAGGTGTGATCACCAAACTTCCGCTATCAGGAAAAACGATAGGACCATTACAACTCAATGAATAACCGGTAGAACCTGTTGGCGTTGCAACGATCAATCCATCTGCCCAATAAGTATTTAAAAATTCTCCGTTCAGGTACGTGTGAATTTTTATCATTGAACTGGAATCTTTTTTCTGTAATGTAAATTCGTTCAATGCATAGGGTGTTTCGCCGAATAAAGGAATATCCGCATCAAGGTGTAGCAATGTTCTTTTATCCAAAACATAGGTTCTGTTGATCAAGGCTTGTATCGCAGAATGCAATTCTTCTCTGCCGATACTTGCTAAAAAACCAAGTCTGCCATAATTGATCCCTAAAATAGGAATGCCCTTATCGCGCACCAATGTTACCGTATCTAGCAAAGTTCCATCACCACCCAAGCTAATAATTGAGTCAAAACTATCATCAAGGTCTTCAGAAGAATTGAAAGTTGAATACTTTCCTTTCATATTCACCGTCGAATAAAACTTGTTGAAAAAATCCTGAAAAAAAACAGCTTCTACTTTATATGCATCCAACTCTTTCAACAACAATTCCATATCGGTATGCTGATTATTTTCTATCCCCCTGCTATAAATTGCTATTTTCATTTTTGAATAATTATTATAACCCCTTCTGGATATGCAAAAATAACCCCTTTTCGCTTAATTGGTCAATACTGTATTCTAACCGCAGGTTTAGATCATAAAAAGTAAGAATATCCATTCCCACCCCGTATGTATACAAAAAACGGTTATTAAAGTACGCTTCATATTTTGTTGGAAGATAGGAGTAGCCAATATCTACGTAAGTTTTGGCAAATACTGCAAAAGGAATACGTTCTGCCACAGATTTGATCAGGAATGGAAAAGAAACAACAAACAATTTCTTTTTCAAGGTTGATCGGGCTAATCCGTAAGCTACGCCGTCTACCACGTAATATTCTTGTCCGCGTAAATAGGTTTCATTATAACCAAGTGCCTGTTGGTTGATATATGCCTGATCGAAAGGCAATTTGATCTTTGCCTGCGTTTGTTCACTAAAGTACCATCCATGATGTAAGTCCCAATATTTATTATATGATCCTCCAACCGAAAATAAATTAATGCCGCCCGTTAACCCAAAGCCTCTTTTAAAAATGGTTAGTGCTGCAGTCGTTCCCTCTAACGGAAAGCCGACATTGTTTACATTGATGTATTGATAAGTATAGCTAAGGTCGAGAAAGCTTTTGTAATTGACAGAATCTTTAAAATAATTTGGATTATATGCTGCTGTAATGACAGAATCATTAACGTTCAAATAATTATACGTTAGATTAAAATACTGCCGCGAAATAATATTTTTACGAAGAATATAAGATGCGTTCACTGTCCAGTTATTAATTGCATATTTTGGACCAGCAAAATACAATGCCTTGTTGTTGTAAGATGTTTGGTAAATAAGCTGTTTGCTTTGTGATAACCCTCCTGAAAAAAATAACCCTTTCGTGAGTGATGAATTTACATACGGCAATGAATACGCCAAAGAAATAGTACGCGTATACCCATCGATCAAATATAAACGCAATTGATCTTTTCTTCCTGTAAGATTATAGTGGACAAACTTGGCGCCGTAATTTGTTCTTGACAGATCACCTTTATATTTTACGAGCCATTCATTTAAATTTCGGTCGGCAATTTGAAATATCGGTACTGGAAAAATATACCTGCGTTCTTTTACCGTTATGTTTATATCAATCGCTCTATCCCCTATTGAATCTGCTTCAATTTTAACATCGCTGAATAAAGTGGTATTGTATATCTGTTGACGTACTTCTCGTAATTGTTCGGTCAAAGCACCTATCGTAATTGAATCGCCATTTTGAAATTGGATCTCTCTGTAAATAATATAAGCTTTAGTAGTGCCATTACCGCTTACATTAATTTGATTGATCATTATTTTGGCCGAAGAATCTGTTATGGCAGCTGGTAAGTGAATGGTAATATTGCCGGCTCTGTCAATATTTTGAGCAGTAACGGCAGTAACAGTTAGTGAGAGAAAACAGCAGAGAAATATTTTTTTCAAAACAGTCATTGGTACACAATTTCGCCTTTGGCAAAAGGATAAATGTAATTGTTATTAACGAAATAATTGTACTAAAGAAGAATGAATGTTAGATGTCGAGATAATTCATCAAATGTTTGTAATTGCTGTGTATCGTATTTTCAAAATTTTCAATTCCGAAATAATAGATAACATCATAATCGTAGCGTTCAAAAGTTGATATCACGCCGGCGATCTCTTTTTTATTAAGATGAAGCGTAACCGTTAGCATACCGGTCTCTGCATGAATGATCGTATTTAAATGAAGTATAGTGGCGTCGTTGCTTTCAACGATCCTGCTTATTTCAGAAATAGCAAAATTGGTGCGCTCCATTTCTAAAACAATGATACCACCGATCTCATTGGCTCCTGAAAAACTACCCAATGCTTTTAAAAGATCTGTAGTGGTGATAACGCCCAATAATTCTTTTTCTTCATTCACTACAGGCACAACAGTTGTTTCGTATTGATTACTACAGCTAACGGCATTTAAAAAATGTTGATTATCACCAACAGCGGCTGGAATAAAGTTTTCTTGTAAAGCCTGGATGGTTACTTTATCATTCTCTGCATCCAACAGGTCTTCTTCGCTAATTAATCCAAGGAATTTATCTTCTGATGCCACAGGTAAATGAGATACCCTGAAATCTGTTATCAACTGCAAAGCCTTGCTGACAGAATCCTGCAGGTCTAAACGTGGGATATTATTATTTATAAGCTCTACTGTCAGCATCTTAACAAGTTTATATGTTTAGTATACTATTTTGTTATGAAACTTTGGCACTAACAAAATAATCGGGTACAGAACTAAAGTATGAATACTAGGCAGTTACAGCAGTGTTAGGATTTGTAACCTTTGCTAAAAATGCGGTTAATATTGCATTAAATTCTTCCGGAACTTCCATCATAGGAGCATGACCGCATTTATCGATCAAATGCAGCTCACTATTAGGGATCAACTTGTTAAATTCTTCGCCAACAAAGGGAGGCGTAATATTATCGTTGTTTCCCCAGATCAAACAAGTAGGTTGTTTTATCTGGTTCAACTCTTCACCTAAATTATTGCGGATGGCACTTTTTGCCAATGCGATTATTTTAATTGCTTTTAGACGGTTGGTTGTTATTTCCATTACCTCATCTATCAATTCTTCTGTAACCATTTTGGGATCATAGAAAGTAAGCTCAGTTTTTCTGCGCACATATTCTTTATCGCCACGTTTTGGATATGTGTCCCCCATTCCATTTTCAAATAAGCCGGAACTGCCTGTTAAAGTAATGGTCTTAATTCTTTCAGGGTTTTTTAGTACATGCACTAATGCAACATGGCCACCTAGAGAATTACCCAATAGATTAATGTTATTGTAATTGCGATGCTCAATAAATTTTTGAACGAATTTTTGCAATCCTCCAACCGATGTATGAAGCAGGTCCATATCCAATAAAGGAAGTATCGGCACAATTACCTTATGCGACTGCTTAAAATGATCAATCAATGGTTCGAAATTGCTTAATGCACCAAATAAGCCATGAAGCAACAGTAAAGGTTCACCCTCACCTGCTTCTATGAACTTAAATTTCCCGTCTAATTGTATGTCGTAAGTCATCTTGTCTTAAAAGTATCTCTCAATTATCTTGCAAAATAATCGATTTTAAAGTAAAAATTATATAAAAAATTAAACCGGACCTAATTTTTGCAAAATTAAGACAAAAGGAATGTGCTTATCAAAACCCGCCCGCAGCAGTTTTCGGCAAATTAACCCGAAATTTTTTGAGGAACTCCCGCAAAAAAGTTCTCAAGATCATTGAACATATCTTTAAAAACAGGCAAAATCTCTCCAAATCCATCAATTACTTTTGGTCCCCAGGGCTTGATAAAAGAATAAGTCAATGAAGATTGAATAGCTGAGTCAGTAAGTAAATGGATTTTATCCGCATAGAATAGAAACACACTAAATATCATTGTGTATAATATGGCATACAATAATATTCCCGCCAATTTATTGGCCCAACCTAAAGCTGCCATTTCAAATAACTTTTCTATCAATTTGGCACCAAAATGTATCAATAGAACCGTGATTAAAAACACTAGTGCAAAAGAAAGAAAAGGTAATATTTTGGCAGACACATTTAGACTGCCTTTTAAATGATCCGCTACATACACCGATAATTTTAATGCGGCGGCAAGACCGATCACAAAACCTGTGAAGGAAAACAGTGCAATAATTAATCCCTTTTGATACCCTTTAAATATTGCCAGGATCATCAATATGGCATAGATGATATCGATCATGATAAAAAGTTGAAAATTAAATGTCAAAACCAAAAAGACTAAAAACTTTTTACTTCAGATCACTTTTGGGTTTTAACTTTTGCCTTTTTATTTTGCAAGAAGCTCTTTTACGATAGCAGAAATTGTCTTGCCATCCGCCTGCCCGCCTAATTGTTTGCTGGCAATGCCCATTACCTTGCCCATATCTGCAGCAGATGATACATTGTTTTCAGCAATGATCTTTGCGATGATCTCTTTCAAGGCACCCGCGTCTAATTGTTTTGGTAAAAATTTTTCTATGATGGCTATTTCTTCTCTTTCCTTTATCGCCAAATCTTCGCGGCCCTGCTTTTCAAATATTTCCAAAGAATCTTTGCGTTGTTTCATCATTTTTTGCAAAAATTTCTGTTCCGTTGCTTCATCAATTTCTCCTCCTGCGCCAGGATCAGTTTTTGCTTTAATGATCTCTGCTTTAATGGCTCTTAAGCCACGTAAAGCTGCTTCGTTTTTTGATTTCATGGCATCTTTCATTTCTGCCATTATTTGTTGTTCTAAAGCCATTTTTAAAGTATTAAGTAGTAAGTAATAAGTAATAGGTCTAATACAAATTAGTGCATTAGCTAATCAGCACATCGATACATTGCTCTACTTCTGTTTTTCTATTTGTATTGCTTTGAATTTATCGAAGAATTCTTTTGCAAATTTTTTCATGTCATCCGTTAATCCTTGTTCCTGCGTAGCCCTTTTTAAAGTGTCGGCCATTGTCATCAGCATCTGGTAATAAAAATCTGCCATTTCATCTACCATCATATCTTTTGTCCATAGGTCAATGCGCATCGCTGTTTTATCAGCACCATCCCAAAATGCCAGGCACATGGCTTTTGCTTTTTGCGCCATATCTGCCGTGCTATCTGTTGCGTTCCAACTGATGCTTTCAGGTATCTTGTCCGCATCCAGCAATACATCTATTTTTATTGATGATTTGTTCATACTTCTTTTTAATTATTCAATTTTAAATATCGGACTGCAAAGATAAGTTTTATGCGGGAGTTGTTTTTATAATCGATTGCCATAATAGATCAGCTGTTTTATCGTCACTATATTGCAATGCCTGCTTTATTCCTTTTGCAATGAGTTCATTGCGTTTCTTCTCATCTTTAAAAAGCAACATCATTTTATCAGCGATGGCTTCATAATTATTTGTGTTAGTATATACAACCGAATTTTCGCAAATTTCTTTGATCACTTCCATATCATTTGCAATAACCGGCACTTCACAGTGCATCGCAGCAATTATGTTTTCAGGAAAAACTTCATACAATGATGGCGAAACAAATGCATAGGCTGATGCCAGGATCTTTGTTTGTTCTTCTATCGGAAGATCGATCAATAATTTTACCTCTTCCCTATATTTATATGTTTGTAGGCTCTCTTGAAACTCACTACTAGTAAGGTTATTGGTCATCACGATCAATTGCATATTGCTCTTTTGTCTTTTTTTGAAAAAAGAAAATGCTTTTAATAGATTGATCAGATTTTTATCGGGGCCGATCTCGCCCGCATATAAAAAATATTCTTTCCCTTCCGTATATTTTTGTTTGGTTTTTTCTTTTTCTTCGAAAGAAACAGGGGCGTATCTTTTATCAATGCTTTGATAGATCACCTCGATCTTTTCTTCAGCTAACTTATAGCGGTTAACAATTTCTTTTTTCAAAAAATTAGAAATCGTCATTATTCTTTTGGCTTTTTGCAAAAATTGCCGCGCGGCTCTTTTATGAACAGGCAGGTTATTGATCAATAAAAGCTGTGGAATTTCGCTGCGCAAAGAACAAACTTCACCAAGACTTATCAGCAAGTCAATCTGTTTCTTTTTTACGATCTTTTCAAGCTTTCTATCAAACCGGAATTTTCGGAAAAATATATTTTTTGGTCTCGGATCTATCCTGATAATGCTGGTATTTTTTATATTTGCCGCCGAATTTTTAAAACCGTCATCAGTAATAAAAACGAAACTATATCCTGGCTGTTTTATTGCGATCGTATTAAAATAACTGATGATCAAATTATCAGTCTGTTTAGCTTCGTCTGTTATTGCTCCGCAAAGGTTTATTCCGACTATCATTTTGACAAAAATAATACTAAAATCGCTTAACAGAATAATAACATAAGTTAATGCCAGCTTAACTTTTACTAAAGATAACTTTGCACTCCATTTTAAACAACAACTTGCTAATGTATAGACCTTTAATAACCATTCTTCTCTTTGCTACTTTAGCTACTACGAGTGTATCTGCGCAGGAAACAGCAGATACTGCCAGCATGACTTTGCCTGCCGCAGAAAAAGTGTTCTTAGACAATAATTTATTGTTATTGGCACAAAAATATAATGTGAGCGCACAAAAAGCACTTGTGTATCAGGCTAAATTAATACCTAATCCAAACTTCAGCATTTCGCACGGATTATATTCAGGAACACTGAATCAGTTTTTCCCTACAGGCGCCAACGATGAAACGGCAGCCCAATTATCACAATTAATTTTATTGGGCCGTAAGCGCAACAAACAAATAAAAATTGCGCAGGCAAATGCAGATTTAACAGAGTACCAGTTTTTTGATCTTTTAAGAACATTAAAATTTACACTCAGAAGCGACTTTTTCAATATCTATTATTTACAACAATCTGCTAAGGCTTATGATAAAGAGATTGTTTCTTTGCAACAGGTTGTAACGGCATTCAACGAATTAAGCGGCAAAGGCTATATCGCGGAAAAAGAAGTGATCCGTATTAAAGCACAGTTATACAGTTTACAAACAGAATACAGTACGCTTCAAAATCAGATCAATGATGTACAAAGTGAAATGAAATTGTTGTTGCAATTAAAATCGAATAAATATATCGATCCTGTTATTGACTCTGCTGCTATCGCACAACTCGATCCAAGTAAATATCCTTTACCGACTTTACTTGATTCTGCTTACAAAAACCGTACGGATCTATTGATCGCGAAAACGAATGCCAATATCAATCAGTTGAATTACAGTTATCAGAAAGCATTGGCAATTCCTGATCTAACATTATCCGCCAGTTATGATGAGCAGGGAAGTTATTTAACCAATTATGTTGGCATCGGTGCAGCTATCGATCTTCCTTTCTTTAACAGGAACCAGGGTAATATCAGATCAGCCAAGGCCATGGCGGATTACAGCCAGGCTCAACAAAAAAATATAGAAGCGACTGTTGATGAGAACGTAGCAAGAGCTTTACAAAAGGCTTTTGAGCAGGATAAATTATACAAAAATATTGACCCTAAATTTTCAAACGATTTTGATAACCTGATGCAACAGGTGTTGATCAACTATGAAAAAAGAAATATCGGCTTGCTGGATTTTTTAGATTTTTTAGATTCTTACAAACAAAATGTTTTGCAGATCAATTCTGTAAAATTCAACAGGGTTAGCTCTTTCGAAAATATAAATTATCATACCGGAACAAATTTTTTTAATTAACACCTAATCATTCGATCATTATGCGACACCTTCTAAGAGTAAGTTGCTTTAGCAGTTTTATCATTTTATTAACCGGCAGTATTTATTTGCAGAGTTGCAGCGCTGATGTAAAAAAGGCAGACGATGAAAAAGCAAAATATGTTATTTCAGATTCACTGTTTAAAATATTAAAAATTGATACCGTTAACCAATGTCAGTTAGTAAATGCGATCACGCTTACCGGTCAGGTTGACTATAACCAGGATAATGAAGTAAAGATCTTTCCGATGATCAGCGGTAATGTGCAAAATGTAAAAGTGGCATTGGGCGATTATGTAAAACAAGGGCAGGTGCTTGGTGTTATCACGAGTAGCGAAATGGCCGGTTACAGTAAAGACCTTTCAACTGCTGAAGCAAATGTTCAGGTAACTAAAAAGAATTTAGAAGCTACGCAGGAAATGGCAAAGAGTGGTTTATCATCTCAGTTAGATGTATTGGCTGCACAGACTGCTTATGACCAGGCGCAATCTGAATTGAACAGATCGAACCGTGTTATTAATGTGAATGGCGGAAGTAAAGATGGCGAGTATATCATTAAAGCGCCTATCAGCGGTTTTGTTGTTGATAAATCTATCACCAATAATATGACGATAAGATCTGATAACGCTACTGGTCTTTTCACAATTTCCGATCTTAAAAATGTTTGGGTATGGGCCAATGTGTATGAATCTGATATTGATAAAGTTCATATGGGCGATGATGTTGTTATTACTACACTTTCCTATCCCGGTAAAATTTTTAAAGGGAAAGTTGATAAAGTGATGAATGTATTGGATCCCACAAATAAAGTAATGAAGATCCGTGTGGTGTTACCAAACGAAGACTATGCATTAAAACCTCAAATGTTCGCGAGCGTTACCGTAACAAGTAAAGTAAACAGCGATGCTATTTGTGTAGCATCAAGCGCCGTGATCTTTGATAACAGTCAAAATTATGTTTTGCTATTTAAGAGCGATTCTGATGTGCAGATAAAGCCTGTACAGATCATTAACGCGATAGGTGACAGAACATATATTTCATCGGGTGTTTTACCGGGCGATAAATTGATCGCATCACAAGCATTACAGATCTATGGCGCACTGAATAATTAATAATTGATAATTAAGAATTAATAATGTTTTCAATTCATAGCATTATTCCAAAATAATAATACTTCAAATTCCCCCTTTAGGGGGCGAGGGGTTTAAATAAAAAAAGATGAAGAAGATCATAGGAGGCGTAATTGCTTTTTCGCTGAAGAATAAATATTTTATATTCTTCGCTACGCTATTGCTTTTTATTGCCGGTATTATTACATTTAAAAATATGCCTATCGAGGCTTTTCCGGATGTAACGAATACCGAGATAAGCATCATTACACAATGGCCGGGCAGGAGCGCTGAAGAAGTAGAAAAATTTGTTACTATACCTATCGAGATAGCGATGAACCCGGTGCAGAAAAAAACAAGTCTGCGTTCAACAAGTATTTTCGGCCTGTCGTATGTAAAATTAATTTTTGATGATGGTGTTACTGATAACGAAGCGCGCCAGCAAGTAAATAATTTGTTAGCCAATGCCAACTTACCGGATGGTGCATCTTTATCGGTGCAGCCACCCACCGGGCCAACAGGTGAAATTTACCGTTACTCTTTAAGAAGCAAAATCCGTGATGCAAGAGAATTAAAAACGATGCAGGATTGGGTGATCGACCGCCAACTACGCGCAGTACCGGGTGTAGCCGATGTAGAAAGCTTTGGTGGCATGACGAAGACCTACGAGATCCGCGTTGATCCGGGTAAGTTGACAAATATTGGCATTACGCCTTTGGATGTTTATTCCGCCGTAACAAAAAGCAATATCAATATTGGTGGTGATGTGATCAATAAAAATAACCAGGCTTATGTTGTGCGTGGTATTGGTTTATTAAATGATATTAATGAGATCAAAAATATTATTGTTACCAATATCAATGGCATTCCTGTTTTAGTAAAAGATGTGGCAGATGTTGAGATCTCTAATTTGCCAAGATTGGGTTTGGTAGGAAGATCGGATGCGCTTATTGATTCTGCAACAAAAACAAGAACAGTTACTGATGAGCCCGATGTTGTTGAAGCGATCGTTGTAATGCGTAAAGGAGAAAACCCTACAAAAGTTATTCAGGCAGTAAAAGATAGAGTAGCAAAACTAAACGCAGAGGTTTTGCCTGCAGATACTAAAATAGTTCCTTATTATAATCGTGAGGACCTGATCAATTTTGCAACACATACTGTAATGCATAATTTGGTTGAAGGTATTTTGTTCGTTACATTAATTGTATCGCTGTTCATGTTCAATTGGCGCACTACCGTAATTGTTTCTATTATCATTCCTTTGTCTTTGTTATTTGCATTTATTTGTTTGCATTTAATGGGTATGTCTGCCAATTTATTATCCTTAGGTGCTGTGGATTTTGGTATCATCATCGATGGTGCTGTGGTAATGGTGGAGGGGCTGTTTGTTGTGTTAGACAGACAAGCGATCGATCTCGGAATGGACGTGTTTAACAAGCGCGCCAAAATGGGATTGATAAAAAAACACGGTGCCGAATTAGGAAAAGCGATCTTCTTTGCAAAATTAATCATCATCACCGGCTTATTACCAATCTTCGCTTTCCAAAAAGTAGAAGGAAAAATGTTTTCGCCCTTGGCATACACTTTAGGATTTGCCTTATTAGGTGCGTTGATCACAACATTGACTTTAGTACCTGTATTAGTAAATGTTCTTTTAAGAAAAAATGTAAAAGAAAAACACAACCCCGTTGTTCATTTCTTAACGGCCTTTATCATGAAGGGATTTAAGTTCACGTATTTTCATAAAAAGAGAACCTTGATCACCGCAGCTGTTATTATTGTTGCAGGAATATATTCTTTCAAGTTTATTGGTACAGAATTTTTGCCCGAGTTAGATGAAGGATCAATTTGGTTACGCGTGCAAATGCCTTATAGTATTTCTTTAGATAAGTCTGTACAGGTTTCTAAACAGGTACGTGCTTCTTTAATGGATTTTCCGCAAGTAAAAAATGTAGTATCGCAAACAGGAAGGCCTGATGATGGAACTGATGTGGCAGGTTTTTATAATAATGAGTTTGATGTAGTGTTATATCCTGAAGACGATTGGAACCCACACATGACAAAAGATGAATTGATAGACACCATGAACAAAAAGTTATCTGTTATTCCCGGGGCAGACCTCAATTTCTCTCAACCTATTTCTGATAATATTGAAGAAGCTGTCTCTGGTGTTAAAGGCTCCATCTGTGTTAAGATATATGGCGATTCATTGGATTACATGGAGAATAAAGCCAACGATGTTTACAACGTTTTGAAAACTGTTGATGGTATTTCTGATCTTGGTGTGATAAAAAATATTGGGCAGCCGGAATTGAATATTGATCTTGACCAGGGCAAGATGGCATTGTACGGTGTTGCTACCGCAGATGCTAATGCTGTAATTGAAATGGCGATAGGAGGCAAAGCTGCTAGTACTTTATATGAAGGGATGAGGAAATTTGATATCCGTATTCGCTTTCCGGAGCAATACCGTGGTACGGTTGATGATATTGGCAATCTAATGGTGCCAACACAAAGTGGTTCAAAAGTTCCTGTAAAAGAGTTGGCAAATATTTCCATGATAACAGGACCATGCCTGATTTTCCGTGATGATAACGTACGTTACTCTGCCGTTAAGTTTTCCGTTCGTGGCCGCGATATGGGAAGTGCCATCGCTGAAGCGCAGAAAAAAGTAAAAGCTGTTGTTGATATGAAGCCGGGTTACAGTATGGTTTGGCAGGGAGATTTTGAAAACGCGCAACGTGCTACAAAAAGACTGGAACAAGTTGTGCCGATCAGTTTGTTATTGATCTTTTTATTACTCTTCGTAATGTTTGGTAACCTTACTGATGCCGGGCTTGTTTTCCTAAACGTTCCTTTTGCGATCGTAGGAGGTATTTTAGCCTTGCATATTACCGGTACTAATTTTAGTATCTCTGCGGGTATTGGTTTCATCGCGTTGTTTGGTATTTGTATTTTAAGTGGCGTGTTATTAATAACTGCTTTCAAACAGAATTTAGAATTGATACGACGAGAGCCTTATCCTTTATACACTTCGATCAAGCTAGGCGTTAATTCTCTTATACGACCTATTATGATGACGGCTTTAATGGCAGCCTTAGGCTTATTGCCTGCTGCTATTTCACACGGTATTGGCTCTGAAAGCTCAAGGCCTTTAGCAAGAGTTGTAATTGGTGGCATTCTTTGCGCCATGTTCTTCTCTTTATGGATATTTCCATTATTATTTGCATGGGTATACAGAAAGGTTGATAGAAAACACCAGGATAGAATTGGTGGTGAACATAAATAACTAATTAAAAATTAAAAACATGATCCACGCTACAAGGCGTGGATTTGTTTTTATAGATTCTCCTTTTAAAAAATGTTTTAAATATATTTGATCTTTATATACTCCTCATCGTTTAATAACCTGCATGTCGTCATTTTTTGAAAAATATTATTTTAAAATTAAAGTGGTTATTTGCTGTGGATTGATTTTTATTTTTTGTGTATCAAGCTTAACGGTAATTGCGCAAAAAGATTTTTTCGAATCTTCTCCTTCATATAATTCATCTCGCGTTGTGGGTGTTACCATCGGTGAAACGGTAGCAACAGCTATTGTAAGTGTTGGCTTAAATTATTTATGGTACAAAAAATTTCCGCATAGCCGGTTTCATTTTATCAATGATAATGATGAATGGCTGCAAATGGATAAATTCGGGCATGCAACAAGTGCTTATAACTTGGCCGCTTTGCAAAGCGGTCTATTGAACTGGGGTGGCATAAAACCGGGTGAAGCTGCTGCGATAGGAACACTTACTTCTTTAGGTTTAATGACGATAATAGAATTAATGGATGGTCATTCGGCCGAATGGGGGTTTTCAAAAGGAGATATGTTAGCAAATATGGCCGGTTGCCTTTTGTTTGAAGGACAACAATTAATGTGGGGGCAACAACGTATGGGTTTAAAATATTCTTACCACGGTTCCATCTTCGCAAAGTACCATCCGGAAGAATTAGGCGATAATTTACCGCAACGAATGCTGAAAGATTATAACGGACAAACTTATTGGTTCTCTGTAAATATTGGCTCTTTTTTACCCGGCAATACAGATTTTCCTAAATGGTTAAACGTTACTGCCGGTTATGGCGCCGAAGGAATGGTAAGTGCAGTAAAAAATCCAATAAAAGTAGATGGAAAAGAAATTCCTGATTTCGAGCGTTACCGTCAATTTTATTTTTCTTTTGATACTGATCTGTACCGTATCGATAATGCATCGCCTTTTGCAAAAACGGTTCTCACTTTAAACCGTACTTTTAAAATGCCTGCGCCAACACTAGAGTGGAACAAAAAGGACAAGTTGAAATTTCATGCACTATATTATTAAGCATGATGCTGAAAGTGATGCTAAACGTGATATTTACTTTTTGGTTTTCCCTTTTGACTTTAGGAGTTATCGAATGTGAAACCGAATGTACTTCCGCCGCCGATAAAACTATTTACCCAGATATGTCCGCCCTGCGCCTCTATAAATTCTTTTGAAATCGCTAAACCTAGACCTGTTCCCGTCTGTTCATTTGTGCCCGGCACTTTAAAATATCGGTCGAATATTTTTGGCAGGTATTTTTCCGCAATTCCTTTGCCCTGGTCCTGCACTGTAAATTTCGTCTGATCATTCTCAGTAAAAACATTTACATTAATAAGAGATGAATCGGTAGAATATTTAATAGCATTGGTTAAAAAATTGATCAATACCCAGGTTGTTTTTTCCGCATCAACATGAATGATCGGTAAATGATCGCTGATATGAATTTTTATATCGATATTTTTTTGTTGAGCTTGAAATTTAACAGCCAATATAGCTTCGTCAACAATTAACGTTGGGTTTGTTGTTTGTAATTTTAATTGGATATTTCCTGTTTCTACCTGCGCCATGTTTAATAGTTCACCGGTGATTTTTAATAATCTGTCTGCATCTTCCCTGATACTTGTGATCAATTCATTTTGTTCACCATTCAAATTTCCCGTGCGTTCATCTGTCAATAATTTGGCACTCATTTTAATTGAAGAGATCGGTGTTTTTAATTCATGCGAAACGGTGGCAATGAAATTTGTTTTCGCTTCATTCAATTCATGAAAAGGAGTGATGTTACGTAATACAATAACTTTCCCGATGATCGCATTATTTTCTGGATTTTTTACATTCAATATATCTTTATTAAAGTAGCTTTCTTTATTATCTGCATATATTTTCAATTCTTTTTTATTGTTCTCTTCAGAAAGCAGGGTTCTCATCAGGTCATTTTTCAATGCTATATCCGGCGCATATTTTCCGATGATCTCTGTTTCTTTTAATCCCAGTAATTTTTCAGCCACTTTATTCAAAAACAAAATATTTCGTTTGTTATCCAACCCAATAATACCATCTTTCATTTGATTGATGATCGTTTCAATACGGCTTTTTTCAAATTTGATTTCGGCAAGATTGCTGTTTTCATACTCATCCAGTTTTTCCGCCATGCTGTTGAACGATGCTGCCAGATCACCAAACTCGTCATCCTGGTCCAAGTAAATTCTTTTATTATAATTTTTATCCGCGATCGCTGCAATACCTTCTGATAATACACGTATAGGATTTGAGATAATACTCGGAAAATTTACCACCAATGTAAAAGCGATCAAAGTAAGTACGGCAAAAATTATGGTCAGGATAAAATTGGCGTCCTCAGCCGTATTGTGTGCACTATTGTTTTTTCTAAGAATAGCATTTTCATTCAAACTATTAATGATCTGAATGGATTGGCGTATTTGAGGATATTTTGACGAATCGAATGGATTCGCTTTCAGTTCATTGAAATTTTTTCTAAGGTCTGCAGTTGCTTCTTTTTCTCCTTGTTCGGTAATGTTATTCTCTTGTTTATTGAGATTGTCTTCGAATGCCTTGTAAGCTTGTGTGTTTTGCGGTAATTGATCCAGCTCTTTCAACATATTTCCACAAAACATTAATGTTTCAAAGTTGTTCTTTAATATCCTGTCTTCATTAGTACTCAGTTTATTGATATAAAAAATACTCAACACACAAAAAGTGAGTATCACTAAAAATAAAAAACCTAATGCCAATGATAATTTTGTTTTTAATCTCATAACCGTTCTTTTCTACGATAAAATTACAATATCAATGTCTGAAGCCGATAATTTGTTTAATAATTGATTGAATACTGCTGTGCTCAAAATTATATTCAACAAATTAAGGTGTGGTTTACCGATACAGATCGTTGTGATTCCTTTTTCTTCGCTTGTTTCTATGATGCCTTTGGCAATATTGTTTTGTTTGATCTTAATCACTTCCCCGCCTAGCTCTGTTGCCAACTTAAAATTATTCAGCAAATGCCTTTGTGCAGCCAGACCAATATTATCGCCACTCTCTTTTGGTGTTTGTACGTATAACAATATCCAGCTTGAATTATAATACGATGCTAACCTTGCTGTTTTACGAATTACTTTTTTAGCGGTTTCATGATTGCTGCCGATGCAAGCTAAAAATCTTTCGCTTTTAAGATGGCCATTCCGCGGAAGTTCTGTTTGAATTTTTCTTTCTACTTGTGACGCTACTTCTTTTAGGGCCAGCTCTCTCAGTTGTAATATTCTTTCTGCCTGAAAAAAATTCTTTAATGCAATAGGGATTTTTTCTGTCTTGTAAATCTTCCCTTCTTTCAATCGAACGATTAGTTCATCTGCCGTAAGATCAATATTTACTACTTCATCTGCCTGCTGTAAAACGCTATCTGGAATTCGTTCTGCAACTTCTATTCCTGTTATCGCTTTTACTTCGGGATTTAAACTTTCAATATGTTGAATGTTTACAGCGCTGATCACATTGATACCGGCATCTAAAATATCCATTACATCCTGCCAGCGTTTTTCATTTTTGCTTCCTTCAATATTAGTATGGGCGAGCTCATCTATTATTACAATTTCCGGATGAAGGTTCAAAATAGCTTGTACGTCTAACTCCTCTAATTCTTTCCCTTTATAAAAAAGTTTTCGCCTTGGTATTAATGGCAAGCCTTCCAAAAGATCATGGGTTTCTTTTCGTTGATGCGTTTCTATGTATCCGATCTTCACATCAACACCATTGCGTAACAAAGTCTGAGCCTCCTGCAACATGCGAAAGGTTTTACCAACGCCTGCACTCATGCCAATATAAACCTTAAACTTTCCGCGTCTTGACCTGCGGATTATTTCCAAAAAATGTGCTGCACTTTGTTCGTCGGGCATTGTGTAAATTTTAATTATCTAAGAACAAGTTACCCTCCTCAAACCAGAGAAGGGTAACATTTTTGAAGACCAGCAGAAACCTTCTTTAAAATTATTTTAAATTATCGAGCGCAATGTTTAGTTGTAGCACATTTATTTTTTCTATACCGAAAAAACCAAATAAGGGTTTTTGCATATTATCTACTATCAGTTCTTCTATCTTATCCTGACTGATATTTCTGGTCTTAGCAATTCTTGCTACTTGTACGTACGCTGCGGCTGTTGAAATATCCGGATCCAATCCACTTGCTGAATAGGTTACCAACTCAGAAGGTATGTCTGCCTTTTTTACATCAGGATTATGTACCATAAATGAATCGATATGGTTTTGTACATCTGCTAAATAATCAGGATTAGAAGGGCCTTTGTTACTACCGCTACCACTTGTAGCATCATAACCATTTCCGGCTTTAGACGGGCGGCCCCAGAAATATTTATCCTGGGTAAAGTTTTGTCCTTCTAAAGCGTAGCCTACCACTTTTCCGTTTAGGGTAACAGTTTCGCCTTTTCCTTGATTCGGAGCTGCTTGTGCAATGCCCCAGATAAGTAATGTATACACCACACAAAAGAAAAAGACTGATACCAGGGTTAATCTTAGTGCGGGAAGAATATGTTGTTTCATGTTTTTAATTTTTTATTACGACTTTAATATTTTAAAACCAGATCGATACGACAAGATCTATTAATTTAATACCGATGAAAGGAACGACCAATCCTCCTAATCCATATATGAACATGTTCCTTCTTAACAAAGCGCTTGCGCCAATCGGTTTGTAGGAAACGCCTTTTAATGCTAATGGTATTAATAATGGAATGATGATCGCATTAAAAATAACTGCTGATAAAATCGCACTTTCAGGGCTATGCAAATTCATAATATTTAAACTTTGCAACGCCGGTATTGATACAATAAATAATGCCGGAACGATCGCGAAATATTTTGCCACATCATTTGCAATACTGAAAGTTGTCAACGTTCCTCTTGTCATTAATAACTGTTTACCAATTTCAACGATCTCAATTAGTTTAGTTGGATCGTTATCCAGATCAACCATGTTACCTGCTTCTTTAGCAGCTTGTGTACCGCTATTCATCGCTACGCCAACATCTGCCTGTGCTAAAGCCGGCGCATCGTTTGTTCCATCGCCCATCATCGCAACAAGCTTACCGCCTTGTTGTTCTTTTTTGATATAATTCATTTTGTCTTCGGGTTTAGCTTCCGCGATAAAATCATCTACGCCCGCTTTTTCCGCAATGAACCTTGCTGTTAAAGGATTATCACCCGTAACCATTACTGTTTTAACACCCATTTTACGCAAGCGCTGAAAACGTTCTGCAATACCGGGCTTAATAATATCCTGCAATTCAATCACACCAAATATTGTTTCGTTTTGACTAACAACTAATGGCGTACCACCGTTTGATGCGATCGCTTTAACTCTTGCTTCTGTTTCGGCCGGAAATGAGTTGCCCGCTTTCAACGCAATATTTCTGATAGAATCAAAAGCACCTTTACGAATTCTTAATCCATTTTGCAAGTCGATACCGCTGCATCTTGTTTCTGCAGTGAATTCTATAAATTTTGCATCGATGGTATTAAATCCATTGATATTAAGATTCGCTAATTCAATGATAGATTTTCCTTCCGGAGTTTGATCTGCTAAAGAAGAGAGTACACATGCATCGATAAAATCTTTTTCTCCGATATTATCGGCTGGCCAAAAGCCTGTAGCTTTTCTGTTACCGATTGTGATCGTTCCGGTTTTATCCAATAACAGTGTATCAAGGTCTCCCGCTGTTTCGACAGCCTTGCCGCTTTTGGTTATTACATTCGCTCTTAAAGCTCTATCCATACCTGCAATACCGATAGCAGATAATAAGCCACCGATCGTTGTTGGAATTAAACAAACGAATAAAGAAATAAAGGCTGCTATCGTGATAGGTGTGTTAGCAAAATCACCAAATGGTTTTAATGTAACACATACAATAGTGAATATGATCGTAAACCCTGCCAACAAAATTGTCAATGCAATTTCATTTGGTGTTTTCTGGCGTGATGCTCCTTCTACTAATGCGATCATTTTATCCAAGAAACTTTCACCTGGTTCTGTTGTAACACGTACTTTTATTTTATCGCTCAATACCATTGTACCGCCTGTTACGGATGATTTATCACCGCCGGCTTCTCTTATCACCGGTGCACTTTCTCCGGTGATGGCGCTTTCATCAATGGTAGCAATACCTTCAATGATCTCACCATCCATCGGAATCAGGTCTCCAGTTTCGCAAAGAAAAACATCACCCTTTGCTAATTGTGAAGAAGGAACAATTTTTATTTCATTCACGTACATGTCTCCCACAGGAAATATTTTTTTTGCAGGTGTTTCTTCTCTTGTTTTTCTTAAGCTATCTGCTTGCGCTTTACCACGCGCTTCAGCAATGGCCTCTGCAAAATTTGCAAACAATAACGTTAGAAAAAGAATAATAAAAATGCAAAAGTTATACGCGAAGCTACCTTGTGCATGATCACCTTTTAATATAAGGATGCAAACAATAAGCATGATCACTGTTCCTATCTCCACGGTAAACATTACCGGGTTCTTGAACATGATGCGAGGATTCAATTTTACAAAAGAGTGTTTGAATGCTTCTTTCATTAAAGATGCCTCGAAGAGATTATTACTAGATTTATTTCGTGCCATATAATTAATTTTTAAACCCTGTTTATTATTTTGTTTATCTCATTTTGAAAAACTCTGCTATCGGACCTAAAACCAGTGCAGGGAAAAACGATAATGCTGCTACAATAAATATTACCGCCAACACCAGGATACCAAATGTGCTGGTATCTGTTTTAAGCGTTCCTGCACTTTCAGGCACATATTTTTTATTCGCCATGATACCAGCTATTGCTAATGGGCCTATGATCGGTAGATAACGGCCTATCACCATAATAACACCGTCACTAATATTCCAGAACGGAACATTTGCGCTTAAGCCGGCAAACTCTGATCCGTTGTTAGCTGATGCAGAAAAATATTCGTACAACATTTCAGAGAAGCCATGATAACCCGGATTATTTAACCAGCCTGAATATGTTTGTGGATCGCCAACATATAAATGACAGGCTAATGCTGTACCACCTAACGCTAAGAAAATATGAAGCAGTGCAATAATCGTTGCGATCTTTGTCTCTTTTGCTTCCAGTTTTTTTCCTAAAAATTCGGGTGTTCGGCCAACCATTAATCCTCCGATAAAAACTGCTATAATAACAAAAATGTAAAAATTCAAAAATCCTACACCAACTCCCCCAAAGAAGCAGTTTACCATCATACCCCACATACAAAGCATTCCCGCTAACGGAGTAAAGCTATCGTGCATCGCACATACGGAACCGTTAGAAGTAACTGTTGCACTGATACCCCAATAAGCTGACAATGCAGAACCAAATCGAACTTCTTTTCCTTCCATACTACCGAGTGGTTGCGAAATACCCATTTGTGCGATGGCAGGGTTTCCTTTCATTTCATAATGCATTGCCGGAATTGCGAACAATAAAAACCCTATGGCCATTATGATAAAGAATGTCCACGCCAATCTTTTTCTTTTTAACATATAGCCCATCGTGAACAATAATGCAATAGGAATAAGAATGATATAGATCACTTCAATTCCTGCAGTTAAATAACTTGGATTCTCAAAAGGATGCGCCGAGTTAACGCCATAAAAACCACCACCATTTGTTCCTATCTGTTTGATCGCGATCATTGCTGCGGAAGGGCCGCGACTAACATTTACTGTGTCGCCTTGTAAAGAAACAAACTGCCCTTTTCCCTGGAAGGTCATTGGTGTTCCGCTGAACGCAAGGAAAATGGCAGCTATTATTGAAAGGGGTAGTAATATTCTTGTACATGACTTAATTAAATACACATAAAAATTGCCAAGCTTATCTGTTGTTTTTTCTTTCATTGCAACAAATACAATTACGCAAACTGCCATACCTGTACCGGCACTAACAAACTGAAAGAATTGTAAGGTTAATTGTCCGAGATAAGACACGGCAGACTCACCGGAGTAATGCTGAATATTCGTATTCGAGATAAAACTCATAGCGGTATTAAAAGCAAGATCAGCCGTCATAGAAGGATTACCGTCGGGATTTAGCGGCAGCCATCCCTGGTTCATCAACAAGATCATGGCCAGTATGAACCATACAAAATTGACGAGTAACATCGCAACCAGATTCTCTTTCCAGGTCATCTGTTTTTCTGCTTTGATACCGCCTAGTTTATAAAACAATTTGTCTAACGGATTTAAAACAGGATCCAGCCAGGTACGTTCACCTTCGTATACTTTGCCCATGTATCTACCAAGTGGTATTGCGAACAATACCATCAGTATAAACATTACTATTATGCCTATGATTTCTGTGTTCATTTGAATTGTGTGTTTGAATTGTTAGTATTAAGATTTAAGTATCAAGTATCAGGAGAAATTTCTTTATTGCTTTCTATTACTTTCTACTACTTTTAAAATTTTTCCGGCTTTATCAATACATAACATAAGTAAAGAAATACCAGAACTGAAACAATGAATAAATAAAGCATGATGTATATTTTTTAAATTTTATCAAAAAAATCAATAGATCTAAATAACAGGACAAAGGATACAATGCCTGTTACGTAAAGAATTACGGTTAACATATTTTTTATTTTTTGGTGATTAATGTAGTAGCCTTTTAAATTTTAAAATGGCTATGTAAACCAGTGCAATTGCAATTGCCCAAGCTGCTACAATGACCACGATATCGGCTATTTTTTCTTTGGTTTTGGTTAGCTTCATGTTGCTATAAGTTTATTTTATAGTTTGTGGACTAATTTTAATAGTATGATTTACTACTAGTTTTAACAACATGATCTTTGCTGCTCTTAAAAGTTGGCAGTATTAATACCATAATTAATAATATAACTCCTCCAACCCGTGCATCGCCAGTTGACGTTTGTGTATCGCCTACATTTTCTGCCCAGGCAGTTGCAGCTATGACAGCCAACAGCGTTGTTGCCATAATCGATTTTGATAATGCTTTCATTTGTTTTGTTTTTGGTTTAAGAATAATAAATGAATTCTTGTTGACGGTATAATGCCAAACACATGCCTACAAACCAAAACGACAGTTAATAAAGATGAAACACAATACAGATAAGGCTTTGAGTAGATTTTTTGCTTTTTAAACACAGTTAGGCATAACAAAAAACCCTTCCGTTTGGGAAGGGTTTTGTCAAAATGGAAAAGCTATTAAACATGTTCCATACGCCTGAGTGGAATATTATGAATAGGAGCTACCAATAAAGAAGTCTTTTCGATCTTCGTATCACTCTGATCTAAACCGAATGCTTTTTTATCAGACAAACCTAATCTGCTTAGCCAGAAATAAGATTTTAATATAAAGCCTTCTTTCATTGAAAATTCATTTTCAACAGAAAGAAAACGTTGTATCAATACATAACGGATATCAGCAGTTATATTGTGTTTATTAAAGCCTGATTGTACGCAATTAGCATCTAACTCGTGGTGCTCCAACATATCCTGCATTACTTTCCTGAATAACAAATTAACGCGCGGCTGTATCCTAAAACCAAGTTTAAATTCAACGCGTATTATTTTATCATGTTCAATTTCTTCGATAGCATATTCCATTGTGTATGGGTCATCTGCTCTTTCGATATGTATTAACCAATATACATCTGCACGTTTAGGTCTTTTACTTAATATAGATTCAAGTATTCTTGTTTCAACGCTTTTTACGCTATTGGCTTTTGTAAGGTAAACAAGATGTGTAGCATATTTAGGCTCCGCTGCATTTGTGCTTAGCGCAATCAATCTTGGTACAAAAGAAGAAATGTTTTCAAATTGAAGGAAACGATTGGTAATTTTTCTTGCCTTGAACCAAACAAACATTACATACACCAATGTAAATTCAAATATTAAGAATTTCCATCTTGCTGCAAGCTTAATTACATTGGCGATACAGAAGGATGATTCTACCGATATAAATACACATAGAATTAGTGCGATAATAAACGGGTTCCATTTTTTTACAAACTTCATGTAATAGAACATTAATGTTGTGGTCATGATCATCGCTACTGTAATAGAGAAACCATAAGCCACTACCATTGAGCTGGAATCTTTAAAATATAACATCATACCAACACAACCCGCATACAATATCCAGTTGATGCTTGGTATATAAATTTGTCCGCGAATATTGCTTGGATATTTAATAGTAATGCGCGGCCAGAAATTCATGCTTACCGCTTCGCTGATCAATGTAAATGATCCACTGATCAATGCCTGGCTGGCAATGATCGTTGCTAAAGTGGCAATAATGATCGCCGGCAATAAAAACCAATGCGGCATAATTTCATAAAATGGATTTAAACTACCCAATGTAGTTTTACCGCTATTCAATAACCAGGCAGCCTGGCCAAAATAATTTGCAAGCAATGCTGTCTTTACAAAGAACCAGCTTACCTGTATATTTTTTTTACCGCAATGGCCCAGATCAGAATATAAAGCTTCAGCGCCTGTTGTACATAAAAATACTGCACCTAATAGCCAGAATCCTTTCGGATAATGCACCAATAAATTCATTGCATAATATGGATTTGCTGCCGCTAAAATGTTAGGGAAATGGAAAACCTGGATAGCTCCCCAGAACATGATCATACTAAACCAAACAAACATAATAGGACCAAACGCACTACCCACGACTTTGGTTCCAAATTGTTGAAAGAAAAATAATAAGGTCATGATAGCAATAACAATTCCTATCGTTAATGCATTGCCGGGTACAATTATATTTTCTAATCCATGCACACCATTTAAACCTTCAATAGCTGAAGCAACAGAAATAGGTGGTGTGATGATACCATCAGCCAATAAAGTTGCGGCTCCAAGAATTGCAGGAAAATAAAGCCAGTGACGATAACGCCATACCAGGGCATATAAAGAAAATATTCCTCCTTCGCCTTTGTTATCTGCCTGAAGCGTTAAGAAAATATACTTGAATGTTGTTTGTAAAGTCAATGTCCATAAAACACAAGAGATACCGCCATATACTAATTCTTGTGAGATCGGCCTGTCGCCGATAATTGAACTGAAAACATATAATGGTGAAGTCCCGATATCACCGAAAATAATACCAAGGGTTACAAGTAAGCCTGCGGCTGTTACTTTTTTAATGTTGGGATGCATAATGGTTTGCTGCTGCTTTGGTTAAGAATATAAAGATTTGCTGATCGTAAAAAACGAATTGGTGCTAAGGAGGAAGAGAAACAGTTGCCATAACATTGTTTATTTAAATAAAAAATTACTTCCATTACACTGTATGTAAATAAAGCGTAATCAATGGCAAACAATCGAACCTACACACTGACCAAACGTTATGCCTAAAAGACAAAATATCATTGTAATCAGCCAGAAGCATTATCCAGCAAGGATCTAAATTTTTAGAAGTGAATTATGGCGAAAGGTACCCCTATAAAAAACCCTTCCGTTTTGGAAGGGTATATTTTCAAAATGAAAAGGTTTTATTAAATGATCTTATATTCTTCGATCTTTCTATAGAGTGTTGTTAAGCCAATATTCAGCAATTTTGCCGTTTCGGTCTTGTTTCCTTTTGTATGATTTAGCACCCGCTGGATATGTAATTTTTCAACACTTGCGAGATCAAAAGCAGACAATGTTCCCTGAGTATTAAGGTTAATTGATTGTAATTCTATTGGCAAGCTTTCGATCGTTAACTCTGTTCCGTCTGCTAAAATAACGGCACGTTCCATTATGTTTTTTAGTTCACGGATATTTCCTTTCCAATCATGTTGTTGTAAATGTTCCAGAAATTCTTTGCTGGCATTTTCAATTTTCGTATTTGACTTTTGCGAAAATATTTTTAGAAAATGTTGTGCTAAAACAGGGATATCTTTTTTTCTATCGCGAAGCGATGGCAGAAAAATAGTAAACACATTTAAGCGATAAAAAAGATCTTCTCTGAATTTTCCTTCCTTTACTTCTTGTTGCAGGTCGCGATTTGTTGCAGCGATAATTCTCACGTTTACTTTGGTTGGCTTTGTATCGCCCACTTTAATAAACTCATTTGTTTCTAATACACGTAATAATTTTGATTGTAGCTCGATATGCATCTCGCCTATCTCATCCAAAAACAAAGTACCGGTTGTTGCTTCTTCTATTAATCCTTTTTTATCCTTTATAGCTCCGGTAAAAGCACCGGCTTTATGACCGAATATTTCGCTCTCCAGTATTTCCTTTCCGAAAGCGCTACAATTAAGTGCCATAAAGGGTTTCCCTGCACGTTTGCTTCCATTGTGAATGGCTTGTGCAAATACTTCTTTACCTGTTCCTGTTTCTCCCAATAATAAAACCGTGGCATCTGTAGGCGCCACTTTCTTTGCCAATGTGATCGCTTCTTGTATCAAAGCAGAACTCCCTAAAATACTTTCAAATCCGTACCGTTTACCAACCTGTTGCTCTAATTGTTCAATACGTTTTTGCAATTGAACTTTTTCTAATGCGCTATTTAATAATGGAATTATCTTGTCGTTGTCATCGCCCTTAGTAATATAATCGTACGCACCATTTCTCATTGCCTGTACACCATCGGCAATATTGCCGTATGCTGTGAGTAAAATAATTTCAACTAAGGGAAATCTTGGTTTTATTTCTTTCACAAAATCAACACCATTGCCATCAGGTAATTTTACGTCGCAAAGAATTACATCGATCTGATCCTTTTCGAGAATTTTTAAACCGGCTTTTAAGTTGCTGGCTTCTATAACGGTAAAACCTTCTAATGTAATGATCCTGGTAAGCAGACTGCGAAGTTTTTCTTCGTCGTCGATAATTAATATTGTTGAAGACATGCTGAGATCAATTTGAGGAAACAAAATTATTCATTTACTCAGCATTTATGCAAAGTATTTATTTTAATACTTTTAGTTTCACGGTTTCGATACGGGTATCGCTAACATGCAAAATATCAAACTGGTAATTTCCAATAGTGAAAGTTGATTTTTGTTTAGGTATCTCGTTCCTGTTTTGAATAATGAATCCGCTCAAAGTTTCAGTTTCTTCATTTTCAGGAAATTCCAATTCATACTTTTGAGTGATATAATCCAGTTCAACCCTTCCGCTAAAAATAAATTCAGTAGCTGATAATTGTTTATCTACAAATTCTTCTGCGATATCATATTCGTCATTTATCTCTCCGAAAATTTCTTCTAACAGATCTTCCATGGTAACGATCCCTGCTGTTCCGCCAAATTCATCAACCACCCAGGCAATACTTTTCCTTTCTTTAGAAAATTTATTCATCAGATCTGTCGCACTCATACTTTCCGGAATCGCAGGAATAGGTAATAAGATGGTTCTGATATCATACGGGTTCTTGAACATATCCAACTGGTGGATATACCCTAATATATTATCAATATTGTTTTCATATACAACCAGCTTACTTAGACGCGTGTTTATAAAATGGTTCTTTACATCTTCGATATGAGTAGTGACATCGATACCTTCAATCTCTTTTCTTGGCACCAGACATTCCCTTATTTTCTTTTCGCCTAACGATAGCGCATTTTCAAAAAGCTCTTTATTTATTTCGGCAATGTCTTCTTCGTCGTGATTTTTGCTTTGCGAGATAAAGCTTTCCAGGTCTATCTTACTGAATACATCGCGCTTTTCATTCAGCTTTACATTAAAAATATATTTCAATATCCATTCGGCCATATTAACAAACAGCGTAGCGATGCCCGAAAAAATTGAATAAAAGAATTTAGAAATATATGCGATCAAACCGCTGCCGATAATGCTGTTGTTTTGCGCCTTGAATATTGCCTTGAATATGAATTCGAAAAAAAGTAATACGGATGTGGAGATCAGGGTTTCGAAAAACAAATGAACATAGTCATTATCAATATTCAAACTAAGTGTTCCTATCTTAATATTATTGTACCAGATATCATGCATGAAAGTGCTCCACAACAAACCATATACAACCAGTAAAATATTGAATCCGATTATGGTAGTGCCAATGAATTGTGCCGGCTTATCTGCGTAATCACTCCAGATCTTGCCACTATAAAAACCTTGCTTTTTTCTTAATTCGATAGATAATTTGTTAGAGGTAACAAATGCGATCTCGATCCCCGAACAAAATCCGATGAGCAATAAAGAAATAAATATGGCCAATAATGCAATAAGATCCATAGGGCAAAATTAAGAAAGAACCATGACTTGGTTTATAGAAAGATACACCTATTAACTATTAATAAACGCTTTTATAATTGTTTCAGCTTCGCTACAAGCTCTTTTTAGATCGTCATTCAATATTTGCTTATCAAACTGATCTTTAAAAGATATTTCATAGGCCGCTTTATTGACCCTGTCTGCTAAAGATGTCTCAGATTCTGTTCCCCTGATTTCCAAGC
>Ga0206961_1016_pt1 | contig 43879 bp, 43 predicted proteins | sample Alteio_BWOrgHeat_30_FD_153238 | JGI IMG/M metagenome (GOLD analysis project Ga0206961, IMG submission 153238) | Enriched cells from forest soil in Barre Woods Harvard Forest LTER site, Petersham, Massachusetts, United States -... | ecosystem: Environmental > Terrestrial > Soil > Temperate forest >...
GATGAAAGCGAGGTCACTTGTTGAATCAAAAGAAAGGCATGTTGAAACAGATACATTCTAAACCTTCTATATTGCTGGTGGATGATGATCCGGAAGACCGGGAACTGCTGATGCACGCGTTCCTGCAGATTACCGACGAACATCATCTCACCTCGCTGCAAAGCGGCAAAATGCTGATGGATTTATTGGCGCATATAGATGATCGTGAGTTGCCCTGCCTGATTGTACTGGACAGCAATATGCCTGAAATAAATGGAAAGCAAACCCTGAAACTGCTGCAGGACAATCCCCGCTATCAGCAGATACCCAAAATAATTTATTCCACTTCCAGCCTGGTCCGGGACCGGGTGGAATGTCTTTCCCTGGGTGCCAAAGATTATCTGGTGAAACCAAATTCAGTGAATGAGATTCTGCATGCCGCAAGGAAGATGCTGGACCACTGCGATGCCTATAGAAAGCGAATTGCCTGACCGGGATTTTTGTTAATGAAGTCCTGCTTCCTGCAGTCCGCGACCGACGGATTGAATATAGTCCTCGGGGAGTTCGGTTTCGCCGGGTATTTGCTGCTGGCGCCAGATGATTTCATGCTGACTGGCGGCGATTGTTTCCGGAATAACGACGAAATTCTGACCATCTACCAAAGTGATCTGATACCAGCGATTCCGTTTTTCCACAAACCGTTTTGCCATCGCCCGGTGTATGTTATTCTCATATCTGAAACTGATCTTGTGCACAGCTGGTAAAATAGTAAAACCTTCTGCGCGGGGCAAGCATTCTCCTGGTGATAATATTCCCCAAAGCAGCTTTTTTATTAACACTACCCGTTGTGTCCGCGGGAAATAGACTGTTTTTCAATCATTTCATACACAGAAGCAGACGGCGGGTGAACTTTTTCCCATATTAAGAAATTGCAAAGAGTGGCTGCTGGCACAAGTTTGGACCGATTATTTCGTTCAAAAGAATATGCAAAAAACAGTGCAATATGATAGTGCAATGACGGCGGATGATCTCGCCTTTGTGGTGAAGGACATCATCCAGTATAAACTTGGCCTGGAAGAAAATCAGCTTCACCACAAAGCAAATTTTCAGGACGATCTGGGTATAGACTCCCTCGATCTGATTGAACTCAGAATGGAAATCGAAAAAAAATTCGGCATTGCCATAACAGACGAAGACGCCGAGAAATTACTGACCGTCGGAGATATCATTGATCATGTAAAAGGAAGGAAAGCCTAACGCTGAACGCACAACGCCCAACGTTAAACAGTCAACGGTCAACGCCGAACGGTTAACGCCTAACGGTCAACGATACGGCAGGTGCAACTGCGTGATTTGTGGTAAATTTTAATCCCAGCAAACTGGCGATCGTCTGCGCATACTGAGCCTGGTAAATCTGTCCAGGTGTTTTTACAATACCTGCTGCTGCGATGCCCGGGCCCATCGCCATCAGATAAGTTTCATTCGAATGAGCCGTCTCCGAGCCATGATCGGTCCATTCAGTTCCAACTCCTCTTCCGTGATCTGGAAAAACAAGCAGATCGGTTTTATCCTTGTAAGCAGGATCGTTTTGTAAAACGGTCCAGATATCCCGGATCATCGCATCTGCATAATGGGCCGCATCAAGATAATCTCCGTATTCGTGTCCATGTGCAAAATCATCGTTGTCGCCAAAATCTATATAAAGTATTCTGGGATGACTGGCCTGGAAATATGCTTTCGCCATTGCGTAGGTTGCCGCATCCATTCTTTCGCCTTTGCCAAATATATCCGGAAGATTGTGCTGATTGAAATTGGCTTCTTTCTGCAGGGCAGTTAAGTTCGCTCCTTTTACATCTTCGCCGTATATATTCACCAGCATACCATTGCGGTTTCTGTTGATGATTCTGGCGACCGCATCCCAGGAAGAAAAAGTGGCGATCTGTCCGTGAAAGCCGGGCTGTTCATTGATAAATTCCAGCACATTGCTGTTTGGATTATCGGGATAGTCGTTTGAATTTACTGCGCTGTCGTAATAGCCGGTAAATATTTCACTTCTTCCCGGATAGGAAAACCAATACTTGTTTTGAACATTTACGAGGTTGCCAAAATCGCGGTCACCATACAACTGCCCATGGCGGGCAATGGTTTCCCATACAAAGGGCATCAGCTTATGTCTTCTGTCATCCATATTGTCCGACCAGTATTTGGTAACTGTCCAGGCAGAGTCCGTGTGATTATACCGCCTGTCGAAAATGATGGAAGAATCTGCTCCGTGATAAAGTTCCTGCCAGCGGTATCCGTCCATGAGAACGATCACCAGATTTTTAGCAGGGGCCGTCGTCTGTGCGGAAGTCTGCGTGTATAATATTACGCCGATGCTGATGGCAAAAGAAATTTTCCGGTCATTTGTTTCATGGAATAAATATAGCAGCGTTTTTTTCTGCACCCGGATAAGCGAGGTTAATAAATAATAAACTTTTATGTGGGTTGTTATATTTTGTGATCCCCAAACCGGAACACGATGCCGAGGTTGCCTGCCAGTTGAAGAATGGTAGAATAAGTAGATACGCCAACTGCTGCGCCACCGGTTCCTACACCGATGCCGTAACCGCCACCATCGATCGGCTGATCCAGCTGCAGCTGGAAGCGCAGTCCGATATGATCCGAGGCGTCGTATTTCACACCTGCATGAATATCGATTGCAAATTTGGTTGAGCTGCCGTATCCGGATGGAGAAATCACGACTGCGCCCATTCCGATGCCCCCATAACCTTTTATTTTTCCGTGATTCACATATTGATTATAACCCAGGAGAATATAGGTCATACTCATCGGTGCGCTGAAGTTTTTATAAACGCCGCTTCCATAAATATAACCGGTGGTCGGCTGATCAAATACTGTAAGGTTCAGACTGGACAGCGGCTTGATGAAATAATCGAGCGTAGCACCAAAATGAAAACTGCCCCCGATTTGTGCTCTGTAATAATTAGTGCTGTATCCGTTGACGCCGGCTGCAAAGGTTCCCCCGCCAAAAGCGGTCAGTTCCATGCGTTGCGCAAAAAGGGAAGATGAACACAGAATCATGAGTACAGGAAGAATTCGAAATGCTGTCATTTTTTTTGTCATGGCCTGTTCAATCTTTTTTGAAACCGAAAGATAGTGTAATGGACGATACGGCGTTATAAACCAATACTCAATCCCAGACTATACACCCATCCGGATTCCTGGCTGGTACGGATGCTGGTTGGCTTGCGGAGATTTTTAAAGGGTCCGCTGTTGTGTGGATAATATCCCACCCGCCAGCGACTGTTGAAATCCAGATCATAATAGATGCCACCGAAAATTCCCATCCTCATTTTCTTCTTCTGAAAAGGATACCAGAAAAATTTAGTAGCCGGCTCTATTACCAGTCCGGTGCGGCGAAGGGAAAGCGTAGTATGGTATGCCTGCGACAGGCTGTCGGGAAAGGAGGGAAGTTTGCCATTCAGAACAACCCGGTCGAAATGTTCGCCGACTGAAAGGCCGGCTGCAATCATCCAGTTTTTTGTCTGGAGAATCCGGTAATAAATGCCCAGGGAAATGTCAAATAAAACAGGCCGAATAGAGACAAGCAGCAAAATCGTTAGTACTATTTTCATCAACTGGTGGATGAAATCATATGAGTTGATCACCCACAGAACTGCAAATTAAGCTTCCGTTTTTTTAACGGGCTGTCATTTAGTTCAAAACATGAAAAACAAAAACGGCTGCCAGCATGCCGGATAAAAAACAAAGGAAGAGGCGGTCCGCATGAACCCGGATGGTTGCTTCACGAGGTATAGAAAGCGAGGGCATCGCAATGACTTTGGTTATGACAAAACTACAATATTCTTTTTTATTTACGATGTTTGGCATGAAAGGGAAAAATACCATTTTGTTATGATTCCAAATCCTCCAGCAGAGAAATCCGGGTCGGATGCCATCCTAGTCTTTCCTGTGTCAGGGTACTGGATGCCGGCATATCGAGTGCCGCAAATAAATTGAGCCAGCTAAAATGTGCGCCGGCTTCTTCGGAAGATTTGGATACGACGGGTATGTTCATTTTTTTACCAATGGCTTCCGCAATTTTCCGGAAAGAAACCCCTTCTTCACCGACGGCATGATATCTTGATCCTGCCCTTCCTTTCTCCAGTGCGAGTCTATACAGGTGGGCCGTATCGAGTAAATGCACAGCGGGCCATCGGTTGAGACCATCACCGATGTAAGCAGAAACGCCTTTTTCCTGAGCCAGAGCTTTAATATAAGTGATGAGACCCGCTTTTTCACGGTTGTGCACCTGGGGCAGACGCATCACGGATACGTTAACGCCTTTGGCCAATACGGAAAGTCCGGCTTCTTCCGAAGCACCGCGGGGATTCACGGAACTGGGAACCAGCGCGTCTTCCTCCGTGCGTGGCTGACCGGACGAATTATGACCGGTGCCGGAAGTAATGACCAGTGGTTTGTCAGAACCGATCAGTCCGGTTCCGAGTGCTTCAATCGCTGCCCGGTCTGCCTCGCAGTTTGCTACGAATTTCGAGAAATCGTGATTGAATGCACAATGAATCACGCCATCCGACTTTTCGGCACCGCTGCGCAGGCTCTCCAGGTTGTCCAGATCTCCGCGGTGTACTTCAGCGCCTGTATCGGCCAGCCATTTCGCACCAGCGTCGGATCGCGTGAGGCCAAGCACCTGGTGACCTGCACCCATTAATTCCTGCACAATCGCTGATCCGATGAAACCCGTGGCTCCCGTCACAAATACCCGCATATAATTTTAAAATTTTAATTCTTTTGAAATTGGACGATCACTTTGTCTGATTACAAGTGCAAATATCGTACGCAGTAAAGAAAACGATTTAGCCGGATCCTGTTTTGTTGTAGCCAAATCGAAGATGGTTCTGGTGGCTTTGAAGATTAAAAGATTGTTATGCCCGCCCGGAAGTCTAAAAAATAACTAGCTTTCAAAAAAAATACCATGACTATTCAGGAAGTTGCCGACAAACTTGTAGCCTATTGCAGAGAGGGCAAATTTGATCACGCACAAAAAGAGTTGTATGCCGCTGATGCCATCAGTACAGAACCACCCGGTTCACCCGGTTTCCAGTCTGTAAAAGGCCTTGATAAAATCATTGAGAAAGGTCATCAGTTTCAGGCCATGATAGAAAAGGTGCATAGTGCTTCCGTGAGTGATCCGCAGATCGCGGGAGATTATTTTAGCATCGCTTTATTATTTGATGTAACGCTGAAGGGAATGGGCCGTGTAAATATGGATGAGATCTGTGTATATTGTGTGAAAGATGGAAAAGTTGTTTCAGAACAGTTTTTCTATTCTACCATATAAATACATAGCGAAGGGTTAAGAAAGCGGTTCCGGTCTCGGCGCCTCATTTGAGGGTTTTGATTTGTCTTCCGGAAGCGGAATAAATTCTTTGTTGTCGTTGGGAGGTAAAATTATCCGGCCCTGCTTCCAGTCTTCCTTGGCCTGTTCGATTCGTTCTTTTCTGGACGAAACAAAATTCCACCAGATAAAACGTTCGCCCAGCGGTTCGCCACCCAGCAACATCAGGGTGGTTGTTTCTTTTGCGATGATGATCGGGTCTGCGCCGGTTGTAAATACCAGCATTTGTCCCTCGTGATAAAAATTACCAGCTATTTCCACGCGTCCTTTCGCGATATAAAATCCGCGTTCAGAATGTTTTTTCGGCAGGCCAAAACGCGCGCCGGGTTGCAGCACCACATGAAGATAAAATAAAGGCGAAAGGGTTTTCACTTCATTCCGCAGACCATAAGCGTCTCCGGCAATTAGCCGCATCCACACACCCGTATCGGTAAATACGGGTAACTGATCCGGAATATAATTAGTAAAGGAAGGAGCGGCTTCTTCATCTTTTTCGGGAAGCGCCACCCAGGTTTGTATCATTTCCACATTTCCAGCGGCCAGCGCAGCCGGATCTTCAAATCTTTCAGAGTGGGCAATACCGCTTCCTGCAGTCATCCAGTTCACCTCCCCGGGCCGGATAATCTGTTCCACACCCAGGCTGTCGCGGTGTGTTACCTGTCCGCCGAAAAGATAACTTACGGTAGAAAGACCGATATGCGGATGCGGTAATACATCCAGACTCGATATTGTTGCCGGTATATTTGTGACGGGCCCGGCATGATCCAGAAAAATAAAAGGGCCCACCATCCGGCGCAACCGGAAGGGCAGTATTCTTTTTACTTTCATGTTCTCACTGATCGCTGCATTCCGCGCTTCAATAACAATGTCCAGCATAGTTGATGTTCAGTTTGCCAGTCCGGATTGGTTTGGTATCAGCCCTGTATCATTCACGAGCTGATCACCGTTTTTAGTTTATTTTTCAGCGAATGGAAGTCTGAAAATTTGGTAATATAATCGTCAGCGCCCAGTGATTTTGCTTTTTCCCTGTCTTTCGCATTGGAAGAAGTGCTGTAGATATAGACCGTTGTTTCACTGTTTTCGCTGTCTTTCTTAAATTCCTTCAGAAATTCGAATCCGTTCAGAAAGGGCATATTCAAATCCAGAAATATATAGCGTGGCGGAGGCGGATTTCTTTTTATAAAATCGAGCGCCATACTCCCGTTGCTCAGGGAAATACACTCCATATTGGGAAACAATTCATTCAGGGCCTCCTGCAAAAACTGCTGGTCATCTCTGTCATCATCTATCAGCAACACACGGTTGTTTCCTTTCATAACTGGGTTGGTTTTGGTTTAAACGGAAGGTAATAAAATTGAAAATACGGATCCTTCACCAATCACCGACTGAACGGTGATGATTCCGCGATGTTTTTCTATAATTCTTTTGCAGATGGCCAGACCGATGCCCGTGCCCGCGTATTGTTCATCCACATGCAGGCGCTGGAATATCTCAAATACTTTTGATTTATACGCTTCATCAAACCCGATCCCCTGATCGGCGAAATCGATCTTCCAGCCACGGAATGATTTTTTATCTGCCGTTTCCGGTACTGAAATTTCCGATGCTTTTACTTCTATATAAGGAGCTACACCCGGTTTGGAATATTTCAGTGCATTGTCGATCAGATTGGTAAATACCTGCTCCAGCTGACTGGGAATACAAACCAGCGTTGGCAGCGTTTGTATTTTAACTATAGCATTTTTTTCGCGAATCACTTCGCTCAGAGTTTCAATGGCCGATTGTAAGAGGATATTCAGATCGGTTTCTTCGAAACCCAGGGTTTCGTCGTCAGCCTGTGCATATTGCAACACCGATTCGATCAGCTGCTGCATCCGCAATGTCTGCAGGGTAATCTTATTAAAAAATTCGGCTGAGCGGCTGTTGGGATCGTTTGGATTCTGCTCACGAATGCGCCCGATGAACATATTTATTTTCCGGAGCGGTTCTTTTAAATCGTGACTGGCGATATAGGTGAAGGAAGTAAGATCGTCATTCTTTCTTTCCAGTTGCTCATTCTGGTCTTTCAGCAGGTTGTTTATATTTTTTATTTCGACCGTTCTCTCGTTTACTCTTTTTTCCAGCAGGTCCACATCCACTTCCGCTTTTAAGCGAAGTATGTTTTCATTTCTGATTTTTAAAAACGACCAGATCAGAATGACAAAGGCCAGAACGGAGAATAAAATAATAAAAAAGGATACATAGTTATCCTGCCGGTATTTAAACAGGGTTCTTTTCTCCAGCAGTTTGTCTTCAGCCGATTCCATCAATTTGACCTGGTTGTGTACCGAGTCCATCAGCAGCCGGCCGGGTGAAGAATAAGTAATACTGATTTTATTCAGGTGCACGGCAGAATCTAGTACGGCATGCAGTCTTTTGAGACGCATGGCACTCAGCTGATTTAATTTTTGTGCGTTCCCCACCTGAGCCGGGTTGTCTGACACGAGGGAATCCAATTCCTTCATACTGGCAGACATCAGGGATTCCGCATGGCGCAGATGGGAAATATAGGTACTGTCGCGGCTGATGATGAAACCCCGCTGGCTGGATTCTGCCTCCAGCAGCAATCCAAAACATTTTTCAATCTTTAATTTTACCTGGTAGGTATGACTGATCAGGAAGCTCGCATTTTTTTGTTTTTGAAACCAGATCAATGAGAAAATAGCCGTCGCCAGCAGAAACAGGGAGGAGCCCAGGAAAGCCCAGTAATTGAATGTGCCAGGCTGAATCTTTCTAGTCATTACCGTATTCGTCCGGATGATTTTTTAAGATGGACCAGTTAAAAAAACTGTCTTTATTTAAGACGAATATAGGCGTTTTTTTATTTTATTATTTTGTGTAACTGAGGGATTGTGTTTTTAAAATTTCTTCCTGCGACTTGCGATTTTGAAGAATTTTTACATATTGCAGGGCCAGTGTGATCCGATAGTTTTCATAGGATTTCTGCGCCCATTGAATGGCGCCGTCCAGATTGCCGTTGATCTCTTCGATGATGGCCATATTATAACAGGCCCGGCCGGCCAGGGTGGCGTCGCTGCCGGTGGTTTCCGCCCTCCAGATTTCTGCCGCGCCATCCCAGTTTCCGGACTGGGCCTTTCTCTGCGCCGTTTTAAAATTATTATCCCCGCGAATAAAATATTCACGGGACACCCGGATCCAGTAGGGCAGGATGCGGTCCGCATAGGCAGCACCTGCTTTGCTGCCGGCGTCTTTCACCGCTTCCTTTCTACCGATGAGACCCGATGCAGCTACGGCCGGATTGATGCCCGAACCTTCGAGTACAATGTTGCTGCCTACAATGTATTCGTCTAATATTGTGCGGGTGGAGGGATCGTAGATCCGCCAGCCGGTTTTTAAATTGGTTGACATGGCCACATCGTGCTGGATGGCGGGAACGTAGAGGGCACCGGCATTGATGCCGACCGGCGTGGCACCGTAAGCCAGTTTACTGTCCGCATCGAATAGTTCCAGAGAAAATAATGCATTGGTATTCGTTTCGCTGCAGATTTTTTCAACCGAATCCCAGGGCAGGGCCGTTGGAAAAACGCCCGATCCGAAAGAATATAATTTCAGATTTTTCAATTGTTTCACTTCTGTAAAGCGGTCGTTTTTTGATAATTCATCTGTAAGTCCCTGGAGACTGGCCTGCGCGCCGGCCGTTTGTAAATCGTTCGATTGCAGGGAAAGTACTTTATGGATGGCGTCCAGTGTTTTGGTAGCCTCCGATGTTTCGGTCCTGTTCACGATGGCTACGGTTTTGATATTGGCCGGAATGGATACCGGAGCTGGTTTTTTTACGCTTAAAGACATTTCACTGGTGGAACTGCAGGCGGAAGCCAGTATGACGATGAGAGAAAGGAAGACTAAGTTTTTCATTGGATATTTTACAAGTATTTTCTCTTTTTTAAACGTTTTTACCGGGCATTTATTTTGGTAAAAACGGCCTGGAATATGGGTGTTCTTACCGTATTGGCGCAGCTCATCCTTAATATTCCGGTAATACAGAATGGTTTTCTTTGCCTAAAATCATTCGGACCTTGCGAAGCAATTTTTTTCTCTTCTTAAAAAAAGAAAACCGGACCTTTTTTCTGATGGTCTCTATTATGGCGCTTTCTTTTTCGGCGAATGCACAATTGAAGGAAGGCCCCGAAGCAGATCGCATCGAAGGAATGAACCGCCAGCATCCGGACTCCGGTTTCAGATTGCTGAAAGATCAGTATGCGAAAGCCGCGGCAATTAAAGATCCGGTGGCCATGGCCGTTTGCCTGCAACAAATGGGATCACTCTGTTATCATTTTGGCAATTATCCGGCTGCACTCGATTATTTATTAAGGGCGGATAAAATATACAGGTCATCGGGTGACCGCGATAAACTGGCCTCCAATCTCGACGATCTGGGTCTTCTGTATTATCAGAATAAGCAGATTCCGCAGGCGCGCATGCAATTTGACGAAGCATCAGCTATTTATGCTGCAGAAAAAAACGGCATTGGTATGGCCCGCATGGAGGGGCGAATCGGTCATCTCTTTGAAAAGCAGCAGCGCTACGACAGTGCATTTTATTATCAAAGGAAAGCCCTGGCCCAGTATCACCGCCTTTCGCACAAACAGGGCATGGCCAAGATCTATGAAAACATGGGCAGTATTTATGAGGACCTTGAACTCTACGATTCATCCAATTATTATTTCCGCAAAGCGCTGGCTTTGTATGAAGAGACCGGAGAACAAAAAGATAAAATTGAAGTGGTCAATAACCTGGGTGATATACTACGGAAGACGGGACGGTTCCGGGAAGCTTTGCATGAAACATATAAAGCACTGGCCCTGGCAGATGAAAACAATGAGTTGTATCAGAAAGGAGCGGCTTACCGGGATCTGGGCAAGGCCTATAATCTGCTGCATATGGAAGACAGTGCCTATTATTTTCTCGAACTATCCCGGCGGGTCACCATAGATATTTATTCTCAGGAGAATAACCGGCAGACAGCCTTCCTGACTGCACTCTTTGACATGAATAAAAAGAACGAGGAAATCAATAACCTCGAAAACGAACAAATGGTCAACCGCATCATCAGCATAGCGGTGACCGTGGTGGTATTACTACTGGCTGCCATCGGCTGGGTAATGTTCAGCCGTCAAAAATTGAAAATAGCCAATGCACGCACCATCAGTGAGCGCGACCGGAACGTGTACAATACGCAAAAGGAACTGATGCAGAGAGAACTGGAAAATCAGCAGCTGAAGGAAGAAAAATTAATCCGTGAGCTGGATTCCAAGTATAAAGGGCTTACCAGTTCCACGCTGCACATCATTGAAAAAAATCAGTTGCTGGAAAACCTGCACAGCCGCCTGACAGGAATGGTGAAGGACGATAAACGCGACCAGAAAAAGCAACTGCAGCAGCTGATCCAGCAGATCAATATGAATTTCAACCACGACGAATACTGGAAGGAATTTCATCAGAATTTTGAACAGGTGCATCAGGATTTTCTGAACCGGATAAAATCCCATTGCGGCGATCTCAACGGAAACGACATGCGCCTGCTCTCATTGATCAAGCTGAACATGGGCTCTGCCGATATTGCATCCCTGCTTGGCATCGGACAGGATAGTCTGCGGGTCTCGCGGTACCGACTCAAAAAGAAAATGGGGCTGGCAACTGAAGAAAGCCTCAACAACTTTGTTCAGTCCATCTAAGGCGGCTTAACATTCCCTTCATTTTGCGGTAACATTATCATAATGGCGTTTTTCTACACAGTAATCAGCTTGTTTACAACTCATTACATAACCGGTGTTCACGTTGTTGCCATTCCGTATATGGTCGCTGTAACGCTGTTTCTGTTTTGTTCACGCTGCTTTTTCAAAAGAACAAAGGCATCCCCGCATTTTTGATCCGTGAATTATTCATCGAAGACAGGATTAAAAAAACATCGTCAGCTCATGAGACATTTTACTTTTTTAGTGGCCATTATCTGTTGTCTGGGTTCTGCGGTTTATGCCCAGTCAGGCAATTTCAATGGCGAGGTGGTGGACAAAATTTCGGGTGAACCCCTGCAGGGCGCCTCGGTAGAATTAACCGGATCCGCTGCAAAGGGCAGGCATTATATTACCGGCCTGAATGGATCCTTTAGCGTAAAAAACCTGGTACCGGGTAATTATCGGCTTTCTGTGGAATTTATCGGATTCGCGAAATATGAATCTTCGGTAACCATTCCTTCCACCGGTATTTTTAAAATTGAACTCATACACAAGCAATCCAGCTTATCGGCGGTCAGTATCACCGGCGGAAGGGGCAAAGGTTCAGACTATGCTTCGCAGCTGGCGGATCGTCACGCCGATATCATACAGAATTCTGTTTCTGCCCGGGCTATTGAGGTTTCGCCGGATCTGAACGTGGCCGCCGTCACGCAACGCGTGTCGGGTGTTACACTGGAACGCAGTACCAACGGAGAAGGGCAATATGTGATCATCCGTGGCATGGACAAAAGATATATTTATACACTGATCAACGGAGTAAAAATTCCGAGCCCCGATAATAAAAACCGCTATGTACCGCTGGATGTATTTCCGGCTGATATGTTACAGCGGCTGGAGGTAACCAAGTCACTGACGCCCGATATGGAAGGCGATGCCATTGGCGGAACAGTGAACATGATCATGAAAGATGCGCCTTCGAAATTTACCGTGAACACGAATGCGGGACTGAATTACTCTACCGGTCTCAGCGGTAATGATTTCAATCAGTTCGCGCATACCCAAAGCCTGCAAAGTTCTCCGAGAATTATCAACGGTCCAAACTACCTGGCCACCATGCAGGATTTTCCATACAGTATGTTCACACATAAACCGACTTCGAATCCGCTGGCTTTTCTGGGCGCATTGACTGTGGGTGGTCGTGTGTTTGATAATAAACTCGGCATTCTGCTGGGGGGTTCGTATCAGAACAATTACCGCTATGTAAATTCTACCTTCTTCAGTACGGAAACCAGTATGAGCAACGGGGACGTGAAAGTGACCGACATCCAGCCGAGGAATTATTCCATCCAGCAGCAGCGCTCCGGTGTGAATGCAAAACTGGATTATAAGTTTGATGAAAAAAATCAGGTAAATCTCTATGTGGCCTGGTTCGACCTTACCCGCAACGAAGTACGCATCGCCTCGGATACCAACCTGCAGCTGGGAAGAACCGGACCTGGTTTTGGACGAATCAACAACAGCTACCGGGACCTGCGCGATGACCAGCAGATTTTTAATACCACACTGAGTGGAGACCATACACTTTCTTCGAGATTTTCACTGGGATGGATTGCGACCTATTCAAAAGCAAAACTGAACCGGCCGGATGAGGGCACACTGAATACCGGCACCGGGGTAACCAAAGATCCGGTTACGGGCAATCCGTTGCAGCTGCCTGAAACTTTAAATGAATCCTACAGGGAATTCACGAAGAGTTCGGATGAAGATAAAACCGGTTACCTGAACCTGACCTATCATTCCAAAATAAAAACGGTGGCGGCCGACTGGTCGGCTGGTGGCATGTACCGCGATAAAAATCGTGTAAGCGACTATGACGATTATGCACTGCGGCCCTCCAATCCCAGCAACCAGGAATACAATGGCGATCTCAGCAATAATAATTTCGCGGTGTTCAACGGGCAGGGTACGCCAACGAATGCACTGAACTATACGGCTTCGGAAAAAGTGGGTGGGGCCTATGCGATGTTGAAATTGACATTCAAAAACTTTTTTATAGTTGGTGGCGCCCGCTATGAAAATACCGATTTCAGCTGGGTCACGGCGCTGGATAAAACAGTCTATGGCAAAACCGGCAGCATCAAATACTACGATGTATTGCCCAGTGTGAATGTAAAATATTCGCTGACCAGTAAACAGGCCCTGCGTTTCGATTATTATTCCGCCATCAGCCGTCCCAATTTTTATGAAGTGATTCCGCACAACAGCAGCGATGCGGACGCGGATTATCCTGAACAGGGCAATCCCAATTTAAAACGCACGGTGGCCAACAACCTCGATCTGAAATATGAAATCTATCCGCATGGACTGGATCAGATTTCTGCCGGTATTTTTTACAAACATCTCCAGAATCCCATAGAGTATGCGCTGATCAACGAAGGCACATTCCTTTATTACCAGGCCGCCAATTTTGGAAATGCCACCAACTATGGATTGGAACTCGACGCCACCAAGTTCTGGAACGCTTTCGGTGTGCGTGCGAATTATACGTTTACCAATTCATCGATCACCACAGAGAAAACGCTTTACTATAGCATTCCCGGTGGTACCACCAGCAAACAGGTGAACCAGACCCGGCCGCTGCAGGGACAATCCAGAAATGTGGTGAATGTATCGTTGTTGTTTAAGGATGACAATAAACTCGGTCTGAATGCGCAGCTGGCTTTCAACTATACCAGCCGCCGCATCAATACCGTGTCGCAGTTTCTGAATAATGATATCTGGCAGAAAGATTTCGAACAACTCGATTTTTCCGTAGAGAAAAAACTGTTTACCCACTGGTATGTATATGCGAAAGTGAACAATATCCTGAACACACCTTTTGAGCTGGAAATTCTGCAGCCTTATACCGGGGCAGATGTGGTGGGTTCGGTAAAATATCAGACCATCGGGCAAAACACCTTCGTGCGCAAGGACACTTACGGGGTGAATTTCCTCCTGGGCGTGAAATTTAAATTCTGATTTTAAAAATTACAGAAGATGTATATCAAAAATTATTTATGGTTGTTCGCGACTGCGTTTTTTCTTGTTACACAAACCGCCTGTCACAAAGAAGAGGAAGTAAATATTTCTCCGGCGGAAATATCTGCGGGAAATCCGATCACCAGTGATTCGCTGACCGGTACGGTAAAGGGAACCCTGCTTACCGGTAAGACCTATTATTTTTCAAGCAACATCACCATTAATCAGGGGGACACGTTGCTGATGCAGCCCGGATCCCGCCTGATTGCGATTGGCGACGGACTCACCACGCAAACCAGTCCGCAGATTACCTGCAACGGATCCTTTATCAGTCTCGGAACTTCCACCAGTCAGAATTATATAACGGTGATGGACAACCTACGGGATACTTCCTCCATCGGCAAGGGACTCTGGGGTGGCATACAGTGTGGGGAAAACAGCGGTGACGTGGTGATCAAATGGACGCACATGGAATTCGCCGGTGGTCCGGCCGATGCCAGTGCGGACCCCAATGTGTTTGCTGCAGGCGATCCGCGGAATTTACTGAGCTATACCAATGTGGATGGAAATTTTATTCTCGAAGATTCCTGGATCTACGGAACCACAGACGATGGCATGCGCATCCTGCATGGTCATGTGAGCATCATGCGCAATACCTTTGAGGCCTGTGGAAAAGCGGGCGGAGAAGCATTGAACCTGAAAAACGGCTGCGTGGGGGATGTGGCTTACAACCTGGTGATCGGTGCGGCTACCAATGCATTCAAAATTTCAAACAGCGGTGGGGGAGCGGTACAAACCAAAGTGTACCTGTACAACAATACGATGATGAACAACGGCTTTCGTCAGTTGAAATCGGGCAGGGGCGGATCGATTGATTACGAAAAAGGTGCCCAGGGAAAGATTTATAACAACATCATTGTGAACAATCGTTTTGGTATGCGATTCACGCCGGATGCGGATATGGTCAACAGTACGTACAACAATCAGTTCTTCTATGGAAATGATCCCCGGCTGATCGCGCAGTTTTATACCAGCGATGGTACGGGCAAGCCGCAGAGCAATGACATCATGAGCACCACGGCGGGTACCAACAATCCGCAGTTTGGCGGCTTTGATGTGAATGCTGTTGACTATACCAGCTATGCAAAATTTCCACTGGACATTTCGCAGATGCCGGCAAAGATGGTCACCGCGATGAACTATGATTTTAGTCTGCTTTCTTCGAGCCCGGCTTCGCGTAAGGGAGAAGCGGATCTGTTCAAAGCACAGCGCACCGTTCCCCAGGGTGGGCTGTATGGGGCAAATACGGTTGATCCGAATGTGGACATGGGTGCCTATCCGTCAGACGGAACGGGCAACAAACATTTCAATACCAGTCTGGGCAGCAATTGACATTGAACAAATGAAGAAACATTATAAACTTCCTTTCGCGCTGGTCATTATTTTGATTTCCATCAGCAGTGCGTTACAGGCGCAGAGAAAGCCATTGTATGCGGGTACAAAAACACCCTACACGAAGCCATTTGTAAAATATACTCCGGCTCCCCTGGGATACAGGCCGGTTTTCGTAAACTATGTGGGCCGGCACGGTGCGCGATTTATGACGAAATCGGGCGCGGACAAACAGGCATTGGCGTTGCTCGATGAAGCGGCAGCGCAGCAGGCGCTCACAACCACCGGGCGGAAAATCAGGCGCAGCGTGTATAATATGCTGACGATACAGCGGGAGGGATATGAAAAAATTACGCTGCTGGGTGCAGAAGAGCAAAAGGGAATCGGACAAAGAATCTATGACCAATACAAAACTGCGTTTTCGGGAATGGGTATTCAGGTTCAATATACATTTAAAGTCCGCACACAACAAAGTGCCGATGCATTTTTAGCGGGATATAAAAACTATCCGGGCGCCATTACCATAGAGAAAAAATCTGATTCCTCTAACGCGATACTACGGTTTTATGATTTGTCGCCCGCTTATATTCTATATAAAGAAAGTGCGTCTGTTAAAGCGTCGCTGGATTCACTGGAAAATACGGCGGAAAATAAAGAGATCATCCGCCGGGTGTGCCTGAAAATATTTACGACTGCTTATGCCAATCAACTCATCGCAAAAGGAAAGGCGGCGGGATTTGTAGAAAATTTGTATGAGCTCTATGCGGCGGGGTTTGCCGTGACCGGTGAAATGAAAAACAGGGGATTCAATTCTGACAGTGTTAATTTAAAAATTGCCTTTACGGAGGCAGATCTGAAATGGATGGATCTGAAAGCCGGCGCAGCCGACTTTCTGGAAAAAGGGCCGGGCCGCGATACCAATGGCATCCAGGTAAAAATTGCGGCTCCGTTGCTTGCCGATTTTTTACTGATCACCGATTCGGCGGTGAGAAATAAAAAAACCGATGCCGTATTTCGATTCACGCATGCGGAAGCGATTTCTCCCTTTGCCAGCCTGATGGAAATTCCGGCAGCATCCACTTCCTCTCCGGGTATCTTTCAATATGCAAAACACTGGCAGATCGAAAACATCATACCGCTGAGTGCGAACATCCAGTGGATTCTCTATTCAAACGGGAAAAAATACCTGATCAAAGTACTTGCGAATGAAAAAGAGGTAAGGCTTCCCATCGCCTCTGCCACGGTTCCCTATTATGACTGGGAGGCGTTCCGAAATTTTTATGTCAGAAAACTGCAGTCTATCAACGTGCGTCCGGATACCGATATGCTGGGTTATCTGAAGACGGTGCAGTAGCGGTGTTGATCTGTTTCACCCTAATAATTGAAATGTTCACTATTTCTTAATATGGAAACCGCTGCGGTGGTACCATTGTTTTAGTTTCTTTTTTAAAGAATATCATGCATATTATGGAACCAAAGAAAAAGACAGCGGTTTCTACAGACACCTTGGGATCGCTGGAAAAAACAGCCGCGAACAATCAGGACTTGCCGGAAATATTGGATGATAGTGAGGAAGGGCAGGAAATGGATGTAGATGATGCGGACCTTGCAAATCTGGATGAGTTCCCTGAAGATCCGTATGAAGAAACGGAAGAAGCAGAAGGCACAGGGGATACAGAGGAATCAGATCGTGCATAAGAATTTGTGACTGTTACCAACAGAATTTATTTTCTAAAATATTTTCCAAGGGGAGCGAAAGAACAGACTTCTCTTTCCAAAAAGTTTTATACTCGCGATACAGGTTTTACCACGTCTTGCGTTGCACTGCTGTCGGGTACTGGGAAAATAATGGTTCACCAGGTGGTTCGAATTGCAAACAGATGTACCTTAAAATGCAAGGTCAATTCCTGTTTTTAACCCCTTTTGATATTCTTTCTTATTGAATTTATATAAAAAAGGAGCACGATGAGGACCGATGGCCCTGGTCTCATCTAACTTAATCACTCTGCCCGTTGCATTTAAGCGTTTGGCGAAGTTTTTGACGTCAAGTGATTATTAAAGAATGGTCTCATACCGTGCGTGAATTTCAGGCAACGTAAATTTTTTAGGCAAAAGTTTATAACCTATGGGATAGTGTGCGATGTGCAAACGCATCGCTGTAGATCATCAAATGGACTACGTAATAGATTTTTCCATCGCGATACAAATATGCGACACTTCGGACGCGACCTTTCGGAGTCCTTTCGGAGCCTCCGAAAGATTTTTTTTTGCAATTAAAAATCGGTATGCTCCTTTTTTTTGTTTTTGAAAACCCAATGTTGAAGGAGCTTCCTAGCAGGTTTAGAGCAGGTTTAGAGCCGAGTTGTAGCCGAATCCGGCTACAACTCGGCTAGAATCGGCTACAAACCGGCTACAACTCCGCAACAAACCCGGTTCAAATCCCGACGTAATGTGCTTCTATGTCAGTCAACTGAAAAATAAAATCCATAAAATATTTCTTTCGGAGGCTCCGAAAGGACTCCGAAACATCGCATGGAAACCATCCCATATTTGTGAAATAATCTTAGTTTCACTAAAACTTCTTTTCTTGAAATATAAAGACCTGCTCATTTTAATTTCCGGAATGATTTTCCTTTTGGGTGCGTGTACCGACAAACCTGCTCCTGTTTCGGAAGCGGCGGTCGCCAATGATTCTTTGATTTCACTGAACAGAAAAGATGTGATCGACGACGAATTCATCAACAAAGAAGTGCAGTCCCAGCTGACGCCGGATTTTGTTTTGAATACGCTGAAGGAAAGAAACCTGGCCTATGTAAGCGACAATATGGTGATCCGGAATACGTCTGAGCGGATACGGAAAGCTTCGCTGGGCCAGTATCCGGGCGCCGTTATTTTATCCTGCCTCGATTCCAGGGTACCGGTGGAAGACGTTTTCCATTGCGGCATTGGTGATTTGTTTGTGGCGCGGGTAGCAGGCAATATTTCCAATGAAGATATGCTGGGCAGCCTGGAGTATGGATGCAAAGTTTCCGGAGCCAAACTGATCGTGGTGCTGGGACATGAATACTGCGGCGCCATCAAATCGGCCATCGACAATGTAAAACTGGGAAACATCACGGCCCTGCTGGCGAAAATACGTCCGGCGGTGATGGACCTGGATAGCCTGACCGGTGATAAAACTTCGAAGAACCCGGTGTTCGTGGAGGCCGTCTGCCGTCAGAATATTTTAAACACCATCAAAACCATCCGGGCGAAAAGTCCCATTTTACTGGAAATGGAAAAGAAGGGAGAAATAAAAATCGTGGGCGCGGAGTACCACATGGAATCCGGTAAGGTGGATTTTTTTTAATGAGGGAAACAAATGCTGTTCACTTTTTTTTCTTGGTGCGCTTTGCCTTCGGATTGAATTCCAGCGCCCGGCCGATCCAGAAATCTAGCTGCTTTTTTGTGCGCAGTAATTCTTCATCCACGTAAACAAATCCTTTTATTTCCCGGCCCTTCATCACCACGGAAGAGCAGCCTTCCTTTTCAATCAATGCATCATATTCCAGGGGATCTATCCGAAGCATCAGATAATCCACGCCAATGTTGATGCACATTTTATCGTTTACCATAAGGCTCACACCACTGAACATTTTCTTTTCTTTAACACGCGATACCGTTTCCAGTGCTTCCCGTACCCGTTTCAGTAACTGTTCGTTTGCTGCCATCTCATTCCTGGTTATGATACAAAGTTGGGACATGAATGCCGATTTGCATGAAGTGTTGAAAGTCAATAGGTTGAGAAGTTTAAAATGGCCGGTTACATTTTTCGCCATGCGGTTACTAAATAAGTAAGATATCCTGAAAGACCTGTTTGATCCGACATCCGAAAGAAACCGAATCCTGATATCCTGAGAAAAGATTTAAATAATCCAACATCCTGAGAGAGACACTGATCCATTCCAATGAAAGACCTTGAGCAGAGCCGATGTATCCATGAAAACCAGACAGACTTAGACAAGAATCCATTCCTGTGAGCGAAGATCGTCGGCTTTTTTTTCTTTATCCTCTGAACCATCATAGATCGACCCGACCAACGTTTTGAGCAGCCCCCGTGGGCTGCTTTTTTTACATCATTACCACCATTCTTTTTCCGTCGGGTATTTTCATGTCCCAAAGTTTTTCAATGTCTTCCAGTTTCACCTGTTCAGTATCCACTTTCAGTTTTCTTTCTGCTGCCAGCTGAAACATTTCGGGAATGATGTCCGCGAACAATTGTTTCATTTCTTCCTTTGACCAGCTGCCCAGGCCGGAGCCTGATAACTGCAGATCAACACTTCTCAATATTTCTGCAGAGAGTTGAATTTTATCACCAGTAACCGCGCCGATGGAAACGAAACGAATAGGGTGTGTGAAGGATCCTTTTCCCTTCAGCGATTGCAACAACATTTCTGCGGGTCTGCCCCACAAATAATCCAGTATCAGATCCACCGGATTATTTTTGAATGTTTCTTTCAGCTGTTCCATCAGCAACGCATCGTCCTGCTTCAGCGAAATGATTTCATCGGCACCCAGTGCAAGCAGGGATTGCAGTGATTCGGGATTTCTGCCTGTGACGATTATTTTTTTTGCACCATAGTGCCGGGCAATCTGAACGGCAATTTTACCGGTGAAGCCGGTGGCTCCGTTGATGAAAACCGTTTCACCGGGTTTCATGCCCGCGCGGAACCGCAGTGCCATGGCGGATCCCGCCACCGCATTGGGCAGCGCTGCCGCCGTTACATAGTCGATTCCTTCGGGCAGCGGGATCATCCGGCTTTTTTCAATGATGGCTTTCTCTGCCATCATACCGCTAACACCCAATGCAAAAACACGTGTACCATCAGGGAGAAAACCCACTCCGTCACCACCCGGAACGCTGGGCGTTGTTTGTTGGCCGGGGGCAGAATAGTGTGCACCGCTGGCCCGGCTCCTGTCGATGTTTTTGATCGCTGCTGCTTTCACGGAGATCAGTAAATGATCGTCATCCTGAATAACGGGTTCAGGAAATTCTACGTATCGTGGCCTTGCACCTTCGTTGGGATATATGACGGCTGCTTTCATTTGATTTAATTATTCATCAAAGCTAGTCCGCTGTAAATGGCTGCACGATAACATTTGTTATCAAATGGATGTTTTCTTTTTTTTCTTCGTCCCGGAATTTTTTATGCGGCTGAGATGAACCGCTCTGATGCCCAGGTAAGAAGCGATGTAATGCTGGGGAATGCGCTGCAGCATGGCGGGTTTTTCTTTCATCAGATGCTGATAGCGCTGTGCCGGCGAATCTTTCATAAATGAAAAAAAATGCTGCATATGTCCGAAGGTTCTTTCAAACAATGCATTGATCAGCTGATCCCGCAACACTTTTTCTTCGCTGATTTCATCCACGATGCGGTCGAAATCTTTTTTATGTATCCACCATAAAACAGCGGGCTCGATGGTTTCGATGAACAGGGGACTGGGAAATTTTTTCCGGAAGCTTTCGATGGACGAGACCATATCATTTTCAAAAAAAAACTGCAGCGTGATTTCCCTGCCCTGGTTGTTGAACCAGACGCGGATGCATCCTTTCTCGATCAGGAACATTTTTTTTGAGATCTCTCCTTCTTTCAACAGGATGGTTCGGGCGGGCACTTCGATGCGTTTGAACAAACCCGTATATGCCTGCCGGTGTTCTTCATCGAGTGGAAATTTATTTCTGAACTGTTCGAACATAGATGAGTGGGTTTATCCAAAAATCTCACCCAGTGTTTTCGATAAATAATCTTCGTCGATCAGATCCGGTTTTTCAAGTAAGCAATTGTCGAGTATGATTTCTTTTTGTTCTTCACTCATCTGTTCGATGGCTTTTTCAGCCGGGAATGTATAGGTGAGGTCGCCCAGTAAATTCGTGCGGTATTCGGCGCTGTATGCATGCCGGATCCGGATCGCGTCTTCACCGGTCAGCGGGCATTTCGCATCCGCGGCCGGATTGGTTTTTGACTGCTGCATGATCTGAAATTTGGTCCGCTTGCAATCTAATCATTGGGTTTTGTTCAAAAAATATTTTTTGGGAGGGATGCAGGTTCAGGACAACTCCTCAAATTGTCCCGTCTGCCGGTTCTTGCGGACATTGTCCCAGTCGAAATATCGTCCGTTCATTGCTACGTATACCCCGGGTGGCAGCGATTGCACAAAGGCCAGCGCGCAGCCAAGATTGAAAAATCCGTCGGAGCTGCCGAATTTATAGGGGATCATGGCACCGGTGAGCACGATCGTTTTTCCATGCACTTTTTCGGCCAGCACCGCTGCGGTGACCGACATGGTATCGGTACCATGGGTAATGATGATTTGATTTTCCAAAACGGAATTACACTGTTCGGCGATCAGCATCCGGTTGCCCGGCGTCATGTCCAGGCTGTCGATCATCATCAGCGTGCTGACTTCCACTTTGGGCGTAACCCGGCTCCGGGAGATCATCTCCGGCAAATGGGTTTCTTTAAAAAAAAGCTGGCCGGTGATCTCATTGTACTCTTTATCGAAGGTTCCACCGGTTACGAAAATGCGAATAGACATGTATGGGAATTGGGCGGTAAATCTAGCCTTTTTTTGCGGTTTACACTCCCGCATGAAATCATCGCTTCGGGAATAATTATTAACTTCAGCGCATGGCACCTTATTCAACGTATTCTTCATGAAGCAATTCAGAATGATCTGCCTGCTGGTCCTTTTCGCCGGCATTTTGCAGTCCGTTCATGCACAAAAAAGGGAGATTGATTTCAAACTGGTCACCGGCAGTAACGGGCAACCGCTTACGGAAGGAAACGTCAATGCAATCACGCAGGATGTATATGGATATCTTTGGTTTTCAGTTCAGGATCCAGGATACATCTGCCGCTATGATGGCGTACATACCACCATTTTTAAACACGAAAAAGGCGTTGAAAATTCGCCGACCCGGGAAGAACCGGAAACCGTTTATGGAGACAAAGAAGGAATGGTCTGGATTGGATATTTTAACGGAGACATCGATCGCTATAACACGGCCACCGGTATTTTCACTCACTTTAAACACGATGCAAACGATCCGGGTAGCCTGAGTGAAGGCCTGGTAAGTGTGATTACGAAAGATCATCTGGGCAGGTTATGGGTGGGCACAAAAAATGGTTTGGACAGACTGGATGAAAAAACGGGCCGGTTCACCCATTTCCGCAATGAACCGGGGAACCCTATGAGTCTGAGTTGTAATCTGGTGCGGTCCATTTGCGAGGATCATTATGGTGTATTATGGATCGGGACAGGTTATGAATTCAGTCCGGACAGTCTGGGGGGACTGAACCGAATGAATCCGGACGGCAGTTTTACCCGTTTTGTCCACGATCCAAAAAATCCCAATAGCCTGAATAATAATAAAGTCAGGGTAATATTTGAGGACAGTCGAGGTACATTGTGGATCGGCACCAGCGGCGATGGTTTGTATACGTTGAACGCGGATAGATCTGGATTTGAAAGGCACCCGTTCGACCCAAAAAAGCCGGAACAACTGAGTCGGCCTGCTTTGTCAAAAGACCCTTTTGATCCGATTACATTCATCCGGGAAGATGGCCAGGGTGCCATATGGATCGGAACCACAGTTGCCGGAATCAACCGCTATGATACCGTTACCAAAATGGTAACCCATTTTAAAAGAAATTCCGGGTTCCCGGAAGATGGTGCCTGGGCGGCTTACAAATCGAGGGATGGCGTATTCTGGTTGGCGGCCATGGAGGGGAATCCATTTTTGTACCGGGTAAATACATCGGTTAATCAAATAAAAAATGTTGCATCGGGCGGTTTGACGGTTGCTTTTAAGGACACAAAATCCCACGGAATCTGGGTAAGTATCATGGGAAAAGGTCTTCTTCAATACGATCAACAGATGAACATCGTGCACACATACATCGATGTAAAAGCAGATTCAGTAAATTTTTACCAGACGGCAATTTATTCGTTTTACCAGGATAATGATGACACGCTCTGGTTGTGTACTTCCAACGGCCTCATGTTTTTGAATTTAAAAACAAACCGTTTCGCCCGGATAACAAAACAAGCTGCCGGAAATGCAAAAGCGGAAATATCGGGTGATGTCGTAGACATGTTGCGCCTGAGCGACGGAAATTTTCTTCTGGCGACCATGACCTATGGCGCGATTGAATACAACCCGGTAACCGGGCAGACGAAAGCCCATATTCCCTATCCAAATGATAACCCGGACAAGTCGCACAACGCTGTGATGAGTATGCTGGGCGACAGCGCGGGAAAAGTATGGCTTGCCACCAGTTATCTGAACAATGCAACGATGGAACAGGGAATGGGGATCAGCCGGCTGGAAACAAAAAATAATCATTTCAGTTACTATCTGGATGGAATAGCGGTGTCAAATTTATTCCGGGACTCAAAAGGCGTTGTTTGGGCCGGAACGCTCAATGGACTTTACAAGTATAATCCGCAGTCCGATTCTTTTTCACGATTTTTTGATGAAGAATCAGGCCTCCGCAATGTATGGATACGCCAAATCACCGAAGACAGGGCCGGCAATTTATGGTTGCTGGGAAAATCTGTTTTCATTAAGTTAAACGCAGACAGGAGCCGGCAGTTTATATATGGAAAAAAATATGGAATTAAAGAAGGTAGCCTGTTGTTTGGCGGTTTGGCAGAAACGACTGACGGACATATGCTGGTTGGAAACAGAAATGGATTTTATTCATTTTTACCGGGCGAAATGCTTTCTGACAGTCAGTCACTGCATATTGCCGTTTCGGACTTCTCTGTAAATAATGAAAAAATATTTTCCGGAAATAAAGATATCCTTCTAAAGCCGATTGAAGAAACCGAAGAGATAACATTGAAATACAATCAAAACAATTTTGATTTCCGTGTGTCTGTTTTTGATTACCGCAATCCGCAAGCCAACCGCGTATATACCATGCTGGAAAATTTTGACAATGCGTGGAGGGAAAACAGCGGAGATAAAAGTGTACGTTTTCTGAATGTGCCGCCGGGCAATTATTATTTTAAAGTCAGGGCCAGCAATGAAGACGGGGTGCAGGCCGAAAAATCAATTCATATTATTATTCATCCGCCCTGGTGGAAGACGGGATGGGCTTATGCCTGCTACGCTTTGCTGCTGCTGGTTTTTTCAGGTTTGGTGAATCGCGTGTTGCGCCGGCGTGCCATCAGTCACGAGCGGCAGAAAGCACAGGTGAAAGAATTGGCACAGGCCAGGGAAATTGAAAAAGCCTATACCGAATTAAAAAACACGCAGGCTCAGCTGATCCAGTCTGAAAAAATGGCTTCCCTCGGTGAGCTCACGGCTGGCATCGCACATGAAATACAAAACCCGCTGAATTTTGTAAATAACTTTTCCGATGTGAATGCGGAGCTGTTAACAGAAATGGAGGAAGAGATCGACAAAGGAAATATGGAAGAGATACGTTCGCTGGCAAAGAACATCCGGGAGAACGAAGAAAAAATCATCCAGCACGGGAAACGTGCGGATTCCATTGTAAAGGGCATGTTGCAGCATTCGCGTACCAGTGTGGGACAAAAAGAACCGGTGGACATCAACGCGCTCGCAGATGAATATCTCCGCCTGAGCTTTCATGGTCTGCGTGCGAAAGACAAATTATTCCAGGCAGCCATCAAAACAGATTTTGATGAAACGCTGGGTAAAATAAATATCGTGCCGCAGGAAATTGGAAGGGTGCTGCTGAATCTGTATAATAATGCGTTTTATGCGGTTTACGAAAAAAGTAAACAGGGCCTGACCGGTTATGTGCCGCTGGTAACGGTTCAAACAAAAAGAAATGCAGATCAGGTTGAAATGGTTGTCCGGGACAATGGCTCCGGCATATCAAGGCGGGTACTGGATAAAATATTTCAACCTTTTTTTACAACCAAGCCGACGGGTTCGGGTACGGGTCTTGGATTGTCACTGAGTTATGACATCATCAAGGCGCATGGTGGAGAAATTAAGGTAGACACTGTGGAAAATGAATTCACCGAATTTCGCGTGGTGCTGCCGGTCAATGCATCCCTATGAGTACAGGCAATCCTAATTACTGCAGATCAGAAATATCAATCCGGGCAGTTGCTTTTGCCTGAGCAGGGGTTCGGTTAAAGAAGGTTTGGAGCTCATGCTGCTGTTGAAAAGATCCAGTTTTTCAAAAATACCGATGTTGCTCAGCGTTTTTGCATTCAGCATTTCTGTAAATAATTTTTGATAAGCTTCCAGCAACTGAATATTTTCAATATCAGAATCCGGTAAGTGCATTTCCTGCAGGTTGAGCTGATATAATTTCATGTTCGGAAAATAAGATTTGAAATAATTACGTAAAAAATAACTTTTCGGATGCAATTGCCTACGCCTGCAAATTAAAAAGGGAGGAACGCCGGGGATGCCGGGATGAAACGAATTTTCAATCCCGGCCGCTGAACTGTCTAATTAAAGGTGTGAATTGTAAAGGCTCTTGACGGGTGACCGTCGATCGACCTATTGTTAGAAGTTGTAAGATTGTGTCCATGTTAAAAATTGCTTTCGATCCTATTTATGCGCATCCTCTTCCGGAGGGTCATCGGTTCCCGATGATCAAGTATGAGCTGATACCCGCGCAATTATTGCATGAAGGCGTGATTCGACCGGAAAATTTATTTTCTCCTGAACGCGCGACGGATGAATCGGTTTTGCTTACCCACGATGCCGTCTACTGGAAGCAGCTGAAGGAAGGAAATTTGTCGGCGGCAGAACAGCGGCGGATAGGTTTTCCCTGGTCCGCTTCCCTCGTGGAACGTGAACGGCGCATCGCACAGGGTACGATGGATGCCAGTTTGTTTGCAATGGAATACGGCGTTGCATTCAACGTGGCCGGCGGAACCCACCATGCGGGCAGCAACTGGGGCGAAGGATTTTGTATGCTGAACGATCAGGCGATGGCTGCCAATTTTATATTGCATAAAAAATTGGTATCTAAAATTCTGATCATTGACCTTGATGTACACCAGGGAAATGGAACCGCGGAAATTTTTGCAGACGATGATCGGGTTTTTACTTTTTCAATGCATGGTGCCAATAATTTTCCCTCACGAAAACAAATCTCTGATCTGGATCTTCCATTGCCCGATGGCATGGAAGATGAAGCTTATTTAAAAATACTCCGGGATACATTACCGCCGTTGATAGAAAATCAGCAGCCGGAGTTTATCTTTTATCTGGCGGGGGTGGATGTACTGGCCACGGACCAGCTGGGGAAAATTTCCCTTACAGCTGCGGGTTGCCAGGAACGCGACGAATTCATATTTAATCTCTGCCATGCGAAGGGGATACCTGTTCAGGTAAGCATGGGCGGTGGCTATTCTCCCCATATCAGGGACATCGTAAACGCCCACTGCAAAACCTTTCAATCCGCAAATGATTTGTATTTTTAGGAATCACCACACTCAAGGGTAAATGTATTTACTCCCGATTTAAATCGTCCGACATGAAAATAATAAAATGGATTTCTTTTTTTGGATTGTTGCTGACGACGGGACTGAATTTATCTGCCCAGGATTCATTAAACGCCAAAGTTTATTTTATCCGCCGCACGGGTGTCAACAGCTTCGCGGAAACATTCGATATTTACATCGACAGGCGCCGGATTTGCACGCTGGAAAATGACCGGTTTTCCATTTACAACCTTCCGGAGGGCCGTCATGAATTTGATGTAAAAGAAACGAACGACCAGCTGACCATCACTTATACGCCAACAGTTATAGATATTGAAAAAGGAAAGACTTACTATCTCGAATTAAATTTTGGGGAGGGCGCTATTTCAAAAATTCAACTCGCATCCGTTACGGAAAGAAAAGCAAAAAAGCTGATGAAGAACTGCCAGACGGATCCGCAGTGCCAGAACTGAGGAACCTGTGTGTTCATTTCCCCGAAAGCGGGATTTGTATTGGGGAATATCATGGATAAAAGGTACTCAATTCAGCCGCTTATACCATTATACAGTGATAATGCAGCTGGCTGAATATTTGAACAAGGGAGTAAAACATTTTATATGAAACAACCTTTGCTTTTATTTGTGGTGATTGGATGGATTTCTTTTCTGGTATCCTGTGCCGGTGGTGCGGAAACCGATTCAAAAAAACAGGCTGACAGTGCCAATACGGCAAATATTGACAGCGCGAAATTAAAGGATACATCGGCAGCGAATCCTGTACCGATGGCTGATTTGAAACCCGATGCTTCGTTTGCGGTGGCTGCTGCTGATGGCGGTATGCTGGAAGTTGAACTGGGTAAAATGGCTGTTAAAAAGGGAAATAGTCCGGTGGTAAAAAAACTCGGTGCCATGATGGTTACCGATCATTCTAAAGCCAATAAAGAGCTGAAAGCCCTGGCTGCAGAAAAAAACATTGTATTGCCTGCCGGGATGAGTGAAAAATGTCAGAAAGCAATAGCTGATCTGGATCAGAAGAAAGGTGCTGACTTTGATAAGGCCTATGCAGACCTGATGGTCAGCGATCACAAAGAAGACATCGATGATTTTAAAAAAGAAGCAGAAAAAGGGAACGACAGTACGGTCAGTACCTGGGCAAAAAATAAAATTCCGGTGTTGGAACATCACCTGATGATGTCGGAAGACGCGCAGAAAAAATTAGAAAAGTAAAAGTGCCATGAAATGAATAAAAGCCGGATTTATCCGGCTTTTTGTTTTGGGTTAATTAACATTCAGTTTAAATATTTTTCGCTCCGCGGCATGCTTTTTTCAGCAATTAGTTTCAACTATTTCAATCATTAAAATTTGTTTGTTATGGAACGAAACAGTGAAAACAGAAACCGGTACGGTAATGACCGGAACGGAAGACAGCAGGATCAGTACGACAATGATCAGTACAGCAACGATCGGTACAACGACCCGAATCAGTTTTCCGATTACCAGCAGCGAAATCAGGCATGGGATCAGGATGAAAATCATTGGCGAACAGGACAGGTTGGAAACAGATACAACAGACAGAATGATAACAACCGGAATGAGCGGAGACTGCAATCGATGGGGTCTTTGGGTAGTGACTTCGGAAGATCTGACTATTCAGAAAACTTCCGTAACGACCAGCGAAACCAGGATTCGTATGGAAACAATGGCTACCGGAACAGCGCATATGGAAACAATCATGATTACCGCCGTAACTGGTGGAATAAGACCAAAGATGAAGTGTCCGGGTGGTTTGGGGATGAAAATGCTCAGCAGCGCCGCGAACAGGATCAGGCCGGAGAACATCGTGGCAAAGGTCCTAAGGGTTATGTACGTACCGATGAACGTATCAAAGAGGATATCCATGAAAGGTTGACGGAAGATGCGACCATCGACGCCAGCGAAATAGAAGTGGATGTGCGGAGTGGAGAAGTTTTTCTAAAGGGAACGGTGAGAACACGCCAGGAAAAAAGAAAGGCAGAAGATATCATTGAAAATGTGTCCGGCGTAAAGGATATAGAAAATCATATCAAATTGCAGCAGGAAAACGCGCAGTCTGCCAATGCAGGCCAGCGTACCGGTCAGTATGGCGAAAATAAATTCGGCATAAATTCCGGATCAACTGCAAGAACAGCCAATACCGGCGAATACAGTACGCATAACTGAGATGTCTGGTAGTGATTCAGGAGCCCCCGGTCGGGGGCTTCTGTTTTTTCACGATTGATGGCTGAATATTCTGCTGGCTTTTTTATTGTTTATCTTTAATACCAAAAAGATAATCCCGGTGTATATGAGACCTTCATTTTTCCTCCTGGCTGTTTTATTGTTTCATCTCAATGCTTTTTCCCAGGCAAAACAGGCATCTATCGAGTCAGCCAAACTATTGACGCCCGTTGGAGCAACATTGTCCCTCTCCCAGGCCGATCACGGGAAATATTCTTTCAGTTATCTCAACTCGATGGGTGATAAAACCGATTTCAGGTATATCGTGTTTAAAAATAAAAAAGAAGCCAAAGACTTTATTACAAACCTGGGGAAGGCTCTGAAGGCGAAAGACGGGGTATCCAGTCTCTTTACTTATACGAACTATAAAATCCGGCTGCTCACAGAAATAGGAGGTGTTTTTATGATCGTGAATGAAGCCGGCAAAACGCAGTCTACCTTTCGGGTTACAAAAGAAAATTACGACCAGGTGAACGTGCTCTCAAGCGAAAAGGTGCACTCATAAAATGAAATTATCCAGTTCTTTATACATCCAAACCGGATTATCATACATAATAAAATGTTTGGTTCCACCTTCAGCCATGTCAATTGAACATTTACCACAGGCCTCATACTGTTCGATATATGTTTTCAGAGCAAATTCCCGGGTGTAGGCGGGAAATTGGGGACTCGCACTGTACGCGGCCAGTACCAGCACGGGTATTTGAATGGACGAAATGGACTGGCGTAAATCAAGGCCCATCATTTCTGTAATGCTGTACGCGACTGTTTTTTTATCTGAATGGATACCCCATGTTGCAATCTGATTCCAATGGGTGGAATCGTTGCATAAATATTTCGCAGCGGCAAGCTGGTTTCTGAACATGGCAGAATCATTCATCGACTGATATGCTGCAAAAGTCATTTTTGCTTTTTCCTCGCTGAAGCCTGCAGTAGCTGCCGGATTCATGGCGCCTGCAAAAAAAGGCATGGCATCCACAACTACAATCTTTTGAATTTCAGGCAGGCTGTCTATGCCAATCAGCAGGCTCAGAAAACCCCCGATGGAATGTCCCATTAAAATGATCTTTGATAAATGATTTTCGCTGATATAGTGCTCAATTTGAAAACGGAAACTATCCAGATAGGGGCCATTAGTTAAAGGAGCAAGTCCTGCATAGCCCGCCAGCGTGAATACATGAAATTGAAATTTGCCTTTATAGTGAACCAGGGTTTCGTCCCATTCATGTCCACTACAGGTAGCGCCGGGTATGAGCAGGAGAGGCTGTCCTTTTCCGGAAACCTCGACGGAGAACGCGGAATATGTTTTTCCGGCGTTGCATATCCCGGCACAAGCCAGGAGGAAAAAACTCAGTGTCCATAATTTTTTCATTTTACAATTTATTGAAAATCCTTCTAAGTATACTTTTGTTTAAAGCGCTTTTAAACTGAATGGGAATAATGTTCTACACCCAAAATCCGGTTAACAAATTTCACTGCAAATTATAGTCGTTAAAAACATGGCATTGATTTTTATACAGGTATGCAACAATTTAAAATAAATCAGATGAAAAAAGTAATTCCGTTCGCCTTTGCATTTTTATTTATTTCTGTTTTTGCATTTTCCCAGGACATGGTTATTAAACCAACTGTCGGAATAAATTTCACCAATTTTTCAAAAGATCCGGGCACGGGAAAATATAAATCACAGGTGGGTTATCAAATCGGTGGTTCAATTGCCTTTGGTCATAAATTATATGTAGAACCAGGCGTTTTTTATGCCCAGAAAAGCACGGACTATATTTACAGTCTTTCGGGGATCAATTCGACCACCAATTTTAAACTGAGTGGTGTGCGCATACCCGTGGCCGTTGGATACAGCATCATAGGAGGGGACAGTAAAACAGATCCCATCGGTGTTCGTATATATGGCGGCGGATCTGCTTTTATACTCACGAGTGTAAACCAGGGAAGCAAGTCGGATTACAACAGTACAGACTGGGGTGTTTTTGCCGGAGCTGGTCTGGATATCGGGATCGTTTTTGTGGATGCGAAATATGAATGGTCATTGACCAATATTCAGAAAGACATTACCCAGATAGATATCGGGCAGACGAGGACCATATATATCAATGCAGGTATCCGGATTCCGCTGGGCCAATAGGCAAATTCAGGTTCCGATTCAATAATCAGACTTCTTTTTCGTTATAACAGTCCCCTGAAAGGCCGAACCATGTCAAAGAAGTCAAAAAAGATCTCAAAAAAAGATATCCGAAACGAAGTAGCTGAAAAGCTGGTTCTGGCATTAAAAAATTATAAAGTCGGTAATTCGAAGAAAAAATTCAGCAGGAAACTCAAAAAAGCGGTTAAGATCATTGTTCCGCTTGCCGCCAAAACAATAAAAAAGCTAGGCCGCCGGTAAGTCTTGCTAACCCGGAAAGATTGTTTGTAGATAAAAAGCGGGCTTTCGTCGCATATTCGTCGTGTCCGATGGGCATCACCTTTATATTTAAAGTGGTAGGCATAAGCATTTCCTACCACTTTTGGTAAAACCCTGTGATTCCTCACAGGGTTTTTTCGTTCAGGCCTGGTTAACTTTATTGATCATTCTCCCGCTATGCCAAGACCGGTTTCCATCATTGCCTTTCCTTCCAATCTCGGCTTAAAAGAACCTTCGCCCGGCATTGAACCTGGTGTGAAGAAATTACCAACCGCGCTGCGCACCCATGGGTTTTATGAACTGATCCGTGCGGCAGAGGACATTCTGCTGCCGGCACCGTCGTATAGTATGAAACTCGATGTAGTTTCAAATGTCCGCAATGCCGACGCGATCGCAGCATATGCAGTGAAGCAGGCAGAAATTCTCCGGCCTGTTTTATTGAAAGGAAATTTTGCAATGGTGCTCGGGGGTGATTGCTCCATTCTTATCGGCAATGCACTTGCTTTGAAAAAACTGGGTACCTATAAATTATTTTTTATCGACGGACATACGGATTATATGGGGCCGGAGCAATCAGCCAGTCACGGGGCAGCCGGAATGGATCTGGCGATCGCTACCGGATACGGTCATGCGAAGCTCACGAATATAGAAGGACAGTCCCCTTATCTCCGGGAACAGGATGTATGGTGTGTGGGTAACCGGGAATATGATGCTGACTATGTGGGAACGATAGAAAAAACGAATATTCATTATGTTGATTTGAATACCCTGCGAAGAGAAGGGATAAAAAAAACGATTGCTGATTTTTTTGATGTACTGAAAGCGGAATCGCCGGATGGGTTCTGGATTCACCTGGACGTGGATGTGCTGAATCCGAAAATCATGCCGGCGGTCGATAGTCCCGATCCGGGCGGTCTCGACTGGCTGGAACTGATTATGATGCTGGAAAATTTACTCCCGCATCCTTTGTGTGCAGGAATGGAGATTACCATCCTGGATCCGGATCTGGATCCGAAAGGAGATATTGTAAATTCGTTTATTGAAAAGATAGGCGGGGTAATTGTAAAAACACTTTGTTGACGATGCAGAGATTATTGACCGTTGAACGGTGTTTCCACCCTGAATGAGTTATTTTAGATGATGGAACTGATTCTTCCATGATCTGAAAAGATTTGACTCATGGGTGTACGTAAGGGGTGGATGCTTTTCTCTCTTTTATTTAGCGTTTCAATCGCCAGGGCATGGGTATATCCAGAGCATCGGCAGATTGCACTGCTGGCCATTCAGGACCTCGCTCCGGAGAATCGCCTGTTGCTCGAACAGCTCTGGAAAGAAGCTCGCAGGGGATATGATGCCCGGCTTACTGAATCTGTGATAGATCCCACGCAGGGATTAAAGCCTTCCAGACTGGATTATGCATCCTGGTTTGCCATCGGTGGCGACCACAGCTGTTCTTCGAAAGATCTTTTGCATAATGTGCTGCAGACAAAATGGATTCTGGAAGTGGCTGATGTGGCTGCCCGATTAAAAAAACAAATTGCGGAGTCCAAAAATTCAGTGCAGCACGACAATGCCATCCGGGAGTCGGATATCAGTCTGCTGAAAGCAGATCCTCAATACGCCACCCGCGCCGGTTCCAACAATGTTCATTTCCTGCTCGCAAGAAAAAATGTGGATACCGATCTTGAAAAATATCTGGGTGATTGTCTGGCAGCGGGTGCAGAGCTCAATGCACTCGGGACCTATGCCTGGTATCATTTGCAGGCGATGATCAAAGCCCTTCGATATTCTTCAGAAGTACTTTCTCCGGAAGAAAAATCTGCACTGGTTTTGTCGGCCCTGGCGGATGAAGCCTTCGCCCTGCATTTTCTGGAAGATGCTTTTGCTGCGGGTCATATGGCCGGCACCTGGGGAGCTGCGTCGGTGCGGAAGGGCACACATGATTATTATAATGAGAGAGGTATCGAAGTGGTGACCTGGGAAGGCAAGCGCATGATCATAAAAGGGGATGCCTATATGACTGCTTCCGATGCAGAACATGCAGCAGCTGCCGTTCAGATGAGCCTCGAACAATTTCTGAATGCTGCATCCGGAAAATCGATTATAAACGACAAACAGATAAATGGTTTGCTTAATGAAACGGATGGTTTCAATGTTTGTCAGCTCAGCAAAAACGGATTTCAGATGGAAACATCGGTGGAACTGCTGGCGGTTGCCATTAAAACACCTGTTCCCGGTTTGGCCATTGGCATCGGTGAGCTGCCGAGATTTCGATCAGAGCTGGGCAGTTTTATTGGCGTTTCCAATTCTCTCTGCATACGAAGAAATTACGGCGGCTTCGGAGAAACACAGGATCAGAAAGGAATGATTGCGGGACTGGATGCGGCGTTGCGGTTTGGATTTGGGATAGAGGGGTTATTGAATAAAACATCCGACGGACTCGTATTTATTCAGGCCGGCTGGAAAATAGATGCTTCTTCTGTCAGCCGTTTTGGTACACAGGGAGATGTTTTGCCGTCCACCACCGTGGCCGAAGTGCCGAGCCGTACGGCGCTGACCCTGCGATGGCGGATGCCTTTTTATCTGATACCCGGGGATCTTTTACTGGCTGCACCGCTGTTGTATTTTATCTCGCCTGCCAAACTGGAAAAAATGGCTGCCATCGCAGCGAATGGCGGACTGATTTCCTGGCAGTCGGCCGTTCAGACAAAAATCGGAAGGTTTCAGTTTATTCTGGGAAGGGAGGTAGGCATTTCATTTTATGGATTTGGCGCATCTCCCGATGAAGTGCTGATCCCGGTGAATCTGCCACGGGTTGTTTTAATTACATACAAATCCACCCAGTTTGATTTTCCTATATTGGAATACCGGCCGTTCAGAGCTTTTTCACTGGATCAGACATCGGCCATGATCGTGCAGTTCTCTGGTGGATTTGATATTCCGCATGGTGCCGCGCTGGTGGGCACGCCGGACAGAGAAGTAGTGCCGGAATTAAAGACCGTTTGGTATCTTGGGCTGCGTGTATCATTCAACTGGCGACATTATAATTAAATTATTATTATGACCGGTGCCTGCAAATTCTTTTCCTGTTTTTTGATCCTGCTGTGTATGGACTGCGGCAAAAGCTTTTGTCAGCAGAAGGATACTGCATCGGGTAAAATGGACAGTCTGCCGGTTGGTGAGTTTGTAAAGACGGCAAAAAAACTGGCCAATGAAGAAACCAATCACAGTTTACAAACTTACCGCGAAGGAAGAATCATACTGGCCCAGCGTCATACCATCGACGCGATCAAGTCGGTAAGTCAGCGGATCAGGCTGTACATGAAAGACGGGCTGGATACGCTTGCCATCGATAACGAACTGAAAGAAACGGAAGCCTCTTTGTCGATTGCGCGTGATGGCATTTTCAAAAATCAGGGTACGACGCAAACGCAGAGAAACCTGGCGGTGACCGCCTCTATCATCGTAGAATTGCTGGACAATGTCAGTGAGCATAAAATACAACTGGATAAATACACAAATCATTTAATCGACTATAAAGACAATCTGGATTCTCTGTCGAGCGATTCTTCCCTTTATTTTTTTCCGGCGGATTCACTGGCGATCATCAGCTATGTGAAAAGAATTATCGTGGTGAATAAAGAAATTGGTCCTGTTGACAGCAGTTTGAAAATCACGATCAACCGCGCACAGGAACTGCAGATGCGCATCGATCTGATGATTTACAATCTGCATTCGCTGGGCGAGGATATTGAAATTTACAGATCCGGTGTATCTGCCGGTGTATTGAATCGCGAACTGGGAAATATCTGGGGGCCCGTCGGATTTTTCAGACCCGTCCGTGAAATATTAAAATTTTCCTGGGCGAAAGAAAAAATGGTTCTGCAATTTTACATCCGGGATCACGCAGGACGCATTTTTATTATCCTGCTGATGATCACAGCAGCCATGATTTTTGCACGATCCGTGAAAAAAATGGTACAGCAGGAAAATCTTCAACAGCCCGATTTTAACGGGCAACTCGTGCTCCGGTATCCCGTACTGAGTTCCGTATTTGTGGTGCTGAATATTTTTCAGTTTATATTCGTCAATCCGCCTTTTATTTTCAACATCTGTATCTGGTCGGTTTCGATTATTTGTCTGACCATCATATTCCGGGATGTTATTGCCCGTTACTGGCTGAGATACTGGTGGCTGGTGATCGTGTTTTTTGTTCTGACTTCGGCTGATAATTTTTTCCTGCAGGCGGCGCGTTCGGAAAGATGGTTCATGCTTATACTCGCAGCAGCCGGTGTATTGATTCTGCTCCGAATTTTTTTCGCCGGTCATCTGAAAGAGTTAAAAGAAAAGGGATTGCTTTACTTTTTCATTTTTGTTGCCCTGGTAGAAACGGCTTCCTTTTTTAATAATGCCTTTGGGCGTTACAACCTGTCGAAATCATTGCTGATTACGGGCTATGTGGGCATTGCAGTGGCCATTCTTTTTTTCTGGACCATCCGGTTCATCAATGAAATGCTGGGGCTTGCATATAAAGTGTACAAGTTTCCGGATAAGAAATTATTTTATATCAATTTTGATAAAGTCGGAACCGATGTTCCTAATTTTCTCTATGTACTGTTGGTTTTCGGCTGGTTCATCATCATGGGAAGAAATTTTTATGCGTTCAGGCAAATTGCTACACCTGTAGAAGACTTTCTTTTTAAGAACCGGGCAGTCGGTGAATCCAATTTCAGCATCGGAGGTATTTTCATATTTATCAGTATTCTGGTTGCTTCGCTTTTATTATCGAAGCTGATTTCTTTCTTTGCAACGGCCACACCTTCTCCGCATGGGACCACGAAGGGAGAACGGATCGGCATCGGCAGCTGGCTCCTGCTGATCCGAATTTTTATCATCAGCCTGGGATTATTTCTTGCATTTGCCGCTACGGGGATACCGGTGGACAGGCTGACCATCATACTGGGAGCGCTCGGTGTGGGCGTGGGGCTGGGTTTGCAGAGTCTGGTGACCAACCTGGTCAGTGGGTTGATCATTGCTTTTGAAAAACCCGTGAATGTTGGTGACGTGCTCGAAGTAAACGGAAAAATGGCTACGATGAAATCGATCGGATTTCGCAGCAGTGTAGTGAAAGTGGGAGATGGTTCCCATGTGGTGATACCCAATGGTGATCTGCTGAATCAGCATCTGGTAAACTGGAGCATGGGCAGGAATATGAGAAGAACCAGCGTGGTGCTCGGTGTGGCATATGATACTGATATCAATCACGCACGGGAGATTTTCTTAAATGTGCTGAAAGGCATGGAACACGTTTTGCAGAATCCGCATCCTGCTGTATTCGCAAAAAACTTTGGTGCTTTCTCCATCGACTTTGAATTGTTTTTCTGGGTTGGCCATTTATCGGAAGCGGATGCTATAAAAAGTGAAGTGATTGCGAAGATAGATACGGCTTGCAAAACGGCCGGTATCCTGATTCCCGTTCCGCAGCAGGATATTCATATCCGGTCCATGCCGGATGAGAAGGAGAAAAATATATAAATACTTTTAAAAATAGTAGCGGATACCGATCGACAAACCGACATAAGAAAAATTCAGTGGCGAGTAAAGTCGGGTGTCTGGTTTATTTTCAATCAGTGGTCCGCCTTCTATGATCGATTTCTCATAAGTCCAGGATTTGAAATTGACCGATTTCGAAGGCAATACGTTCACGCCATTTTCTTCATACTGCGTATAGTAACCATTCTTTTCGGGTAAGGACATCATCTGCCCGCTCACTTCCAATGTGAGTGCAATCGACTGGCTGACCCGCGCACTGACTCCAAAGGCCGCCGCAAATCCGACCTTGGGTTTTATTTTCGTTACTTCTGTAAGAGAAGTAAGTTTTATCTGCTGATTGGTATCGGGTGCAGTAAAAGAGCCCTGGGATGTTCCCTGACTATAAACAGAAATCACGATTCCCAGTTTGGAATAAAACGAAAGGAGGTCGCCGCTGCTTCTTAATATCAGCATGGGTTTTAACATAAAAGACTGGATCCGGTCTGTTCCCGAACCATGAATGGAAAGTGCGCCGGTATCGTAACTGATATCTGAATGAACTTTGTTTCCATTCAGCCATTCTCCGGCGATTTCCACTCCGAAATTTGTATTGATCATTTTACCGATGCCGAGTTGAAATGCGAGGCCCGTTGCGAATGAACCGTATACGCCCTGGGAGTAAGTTGCCCCGCCAAGCGAGCGGCTGTTTTGTTCCAGTGTCTGGCTCGCGCCCGGAAAGCAATAGATGGGTTTTAAATATAAATAGGTTGAACTGGTTTGGGCATGCGTCGTTGAAACTCCAATGACCATCATCAGGTAGATGCCGGAGATTTTTCGGAATAAAAATTTCATATCATTAAATTTAGTCCTGAAAATTTTTGAAAATAAAATCACGCCCATTGGTATAAAAAAACTTCTGCATGGCCGCTTCTGCGGTCAGTCCGTACATGAGGCGTTCCTGATTGTGTATTTCCGCAAATGCCTTTAAATAATAAATCATTTTTTCATGAAAAGCCGGGATGGATTCCGCTGTAGGTGACAGGGTGATGGGCTGAATAAATCCATCGAAATCGGATCCGATGGCCATATGATCCCAGGCACTTACATCGTTCCTTCCGCATATTTCCACTACCCGGAATATATTACGCAACAGGGGTTCGGCCTGAAAATAATCGTCAAATTTTATGAGCGTTCCGTCTTTCAGTTTATAACGATCTTTTCCATAGAGATCAATGAATTTACTCTTCAGAAATTCCTTATAACGTTTGCTGTAATTCGGCATCGTATACCCAAGGATGCGGCTGTCCATATTCAATCCAATGATTCCTTCACTCCGGTAGATGTATTTAATCTCATCATCGCAGAAATTAATTTCCCAGGGATAGAACCAGCCGAGGGTGTTGTAATTCTGGTTCCCGTCAAAGGGATTGAATCCGGTGGTGGAGGGCACGGTTCCCTTGGCGAAATAGATCTGCCGGTCCTCCGGTTTCAGCAGACGCGTATAATTGCGCCAGTACAGATCGTGGTCGTTCATCTGAACGGTATAAAAGGTTTTGCCGAAAATCAATTCTTCATAGGAATTACTGAGCGGATATTGCGCGGTTGCAATGGCAACGGCCCTTGATTTTCCGCTGAGTCCGATATGGGAGGCAATGATGGGGATGGTTTTTTTGCCTGCCTGTTTTCTCACTTTGTTGAGGCTGTCGATGAATTCATAATACTGAAACCGCGCTTTAATATCCATGTGTTTGCAATCGAGGTAAATAGGATTGGCGAAATCATGTTCTGCATCAAGCAATTTATTCATTACCTCGTAGCCGATATTCGTCCTGTAACCATCCCGTGAATAAGGCAGCGTGATCCTCAGTGTATGTCGGCCTTTTGTTTCCACTGTGGTATCCATCAGATTATAACTTCTCACCTCGCCCATGATGCCATCGCCGTATTTGGCAAACATATTCCGCTTGAAGTCATCGGAGATGGTAGCGGTGGTAAGCAGGTCGCGGCGCAGACCGGGTTTGTCCAGACTTTTTGCGTTACCAAACATTTTATTCCATCCGAAATGCGCTACGGTGATGAAAAATACGCGGTGGGGCAGTTCATGCAGCTTTTGAATGTTGCCGAGTATTTCCAGGCGGCAGGCGGAATCGCAACCGGGCTCTTTGATTTTTTCAATACTGCCAAGGGCCTTACTTCCAAACAATACATGTCCGCCTTCAATGGTGGTGACCAGCCCGATACCACCTTCGCTGATGATACGCCGCAGATCGGCGTTGTTTTTCGCCAGCAATATTTTTGTTCCATTGTGTACGGAATCCTGATTGATCACATAGTAATACTCACCCATGAATTCATTGAAGGAAGAATTTTTTTCATCGGCCAGCACCTCCTGCCGCGGCATTTCCATGTGGGTGACCATGGCCTTGTTGAGCCAGCGCTGCGTTTTCGTACTAAGCATGATCTTCTCCGGTGGCGTGATGGACATGCAGAGTACGGATCCGGCAAGTCCATGCAGATTGGCGTAGTCGGACTGATCATAATTTCCCATATTAGATTCCTTTCCCAGTCGTTTTGCTTTCGGATCTTTTACATAAGGAATCCATGCTGTCTTCCCGTATTTTTTATTCAGGAAAGCAGGATCGTCTGCATATAAAATCAGGCTGTCCGGATGAACGGAGTAACGATAATAATTTTTGAAACTGGTGTGAATGTGAAAATCAGAAAAAGCGCGGAAAGAACTGTCGGCGGCCGGGGATTGTGCAGATGCGGAAACGGACCATGTAAAAAAAACAAAAGCATAAAAATAAACCCACCTGATCCACACCCGTTTCATGATCCTTCATTTATTTAAAAAACAGATTCACATCTGTTCATAAATAAATATAAGTGAAATCGCCCAATCCCGCATTCCGCGGCACAAGCGCCCACCGTTCAACGCCTGGCGCTGAAGGCGTTCAGCGCGTATCATGAGACTTTCCTTTTTGTGTATAAGAAAAAGGTGGTTTGGAAGCAATCTGATTGAGTTTGGTAATCATTTCATCAGAAGGAGGTAACTGGGTTCTCTTTTCGATTTCCAGTTCATCGAAGATTTTTTTCTCTTTGTTGCGGGGTTTAACGATCGTTTTTTTCATATGTATTGATTGAATTTTTGACCTCTGACGAATTTAATAAATTAGATGAGATCTAAAAAATAGTCGTGTTAAACGTACGCAATCCTATTTTTGATAAAAAATGGCGTTTTAATTTGAAATCATTCAATATCCGCAGAAAGCCGGTCACAGGCTAAGGGATAATACTTATGTCTTCAGATTTTAATAACTTATCGTTTACAATACTTTGCTCATGGATATGCATCTAGTGGCCATTCCTGTTGCATGATGTTTAGGGGGTTCTGGATTTCCCCTGTTTTCATTTCCTTCCTGAATTTCGTTGCCTGTTTTTTAAGCACGGCCGTATTTATCGCAACGGGATCGTTTGAATAGAAATTTTTTTCCATCGCTGACCATTCCTGCAGGAAGCTTGTGTCTGTAACTTCATTTTGAATAGATGCGATCGTACGATTGGTTTTTCGATTGTCCCACCAGTGATAAAGTTGGTTGATGACGGAAGCCGGATCATCTTTACTTTTCAGGAAGCGTCTGAATAAATAAGATTCGCTGATTTTATAAATGGCCATTTTCATTTTAAAGTAACGGAAAACGCAAAGCAAAGTGATTACCAAAACAAACAGCGATAATAGCCCATCCAATACGTACATATAAAATACATACCAGGGAAGTCCACCTATTTTTCGGGGACCTGCCGAAACCGAAACGGTATTCGACGTATGCGATCCAAGACTGTCTTTTAATGTTTTCAGGATGCCCAGATTTTCATTGGGAGCCACGTGAATTGTATGCGCAGGTGTTTGTTTTGAAAACATCTTTTCCAGTTGGGGATTCCACCAGCGAACGGTCATTTCAGGAATCATGAATTCACCTTCCTTTTCGATCAGATATACAGTTTTCTGGGTTCTGCTGCCATTGGCATCCTGATCGTTTCGTTGATCCCTGAGCATTGGATCTCGCGGATATTCACTGGCCCAGTCGATCGTGTCCAAAGGAATGGGTGGAATAAACTGCGGGAGCGTACCACGCGCATCTATCTGGTCGGTTCTTTCCAATACATCACCGACTTTCAAATGCGTCAGCGGTTTGTTCCAGCGCTCTGTTACAAAGATGTTTTTTGCTACCAGCCAGTAACCTGCATCGGCCTCAGCGGGCACTTCTTTTACAGAAAAAGGAATTTCCCGGGTGCGCAGATTCCAGGGGCGACTCACAGATGATCCTTCCGGTGGTCCGGTTACCTGTATGGGAAAGGGAGGTACCGTAAAATGTCCGCTCTTATAAGGAAAAACGATATAGTAGAACTGAATGCCGGCGTATTGTTTTTTCCCTATGGTAAACATGCCGGGTACCGTCTGATCAAAAGGCAGTATAAAAGCATTGGGTATTTGCAGATTGCTGAATTGCGGGGGTGCCGTAAACCAGGTTGGCGTCATCACGGTAATGGTTACCCGAAAAGGTTCCTGCATGTACATGGAACGCCGGCTCACCGAGATTTGGGCGAAAGGTGTGGATTGAGAGAAAATTCTGGTTGACAGGGTAACCAGGGTGATTAATATTAGTATTCCTTTTATCATTTTAGTCGGCAGTTGGCAGTTTCAGGACTTTGGTTTTCGGCTATTGGAATTTCTCTGTTGTATTTCAAATCTTCTTTTTAAAAATTCCTGTGGATCGGCGTTTACTTTCTGCATGATGATATTTTCAGACGGGTCGGGTTTTTCAAGTTTAAAATCTTTGGGAGGAAATTTTGCTTCTTTGTACCGGTGCTGGTTTGATTGCGCTTCATCTGTTACCCGGTCACCCGTGGTCGGAAGTTTTTTAACTTTTGTATCGGCACTCAATTGATCATCTTCTGACTGCGGTTTTCTTTCCTTCAGCTTTTCTTTCTTATTTCCACCCATCATCCAGACAGCAGAATCTCCCAGATGATTCAGGCTGTCGATGGCTATTTCCGTAGCAATAATCTGCATTCTGTTTTTTTCTGCACGTGCAGCCAGTTGCCGATTTGCGTTGCCGGCCATTTTGAATAGTGAATCAGCCAGTTCAAATTGTCCGAGATTCGCCAGAGCCATTGCCCGGTTATATCTGCCAGAGGATGAGGAATCCTGTTCGAGCAAATCAGCGGCAGTCTGAAAATCGCCGGCTTTAAAGTAAGCGGCGGCCTTGTGTTCCGCATCTGAATAAAGCGGAGCAGCTTCTTCGAATTTATTTTCCTTATAGAAGGCTTCCGCCTGATCGTCTCTGGTATACCACCAGTCTGCCTGTTTGCTGTCCGGCTTACAGGAAACACCCAATAAAATGAATGGAAGCCAGCACCATTGTATTGCCCAACCCTTTCTAAACCAGAGCAGTCCGATCAGCAGGGCCGGTAATAGAAAGAGCAGCCCCTGATCGTCCCAGATATTTTCCAGCTTTTTATTTTCGCGCGTAAAGACAAGGTGATCGCTCACGCGCTTCGCGATGGACTGCACATCGGATTTGTCCAGCGTAAGCCGATTGACGATGATTTTATTATTTTTCGATAGTGCCTGAATCAGCGCGGTATCGCCTGTTCTGTTTTTTGCAATCAGTAATATTTCCAGCCGGTGAATACTATTCTCCGTAAACCGGCTGAAAGCCGCTGTGTCGGCTGCATTCAGCTGATCTGTTATCAGCAGCAGGGTGCTGGGTGCTTTTATCTTCTGTAAAAATGTATCGGCTACTTCCATGAAATTCAGAATATCTCTTCCCGGTACCGGCATCACCTTCGGTGCGAGCGCCCCTGCCTGTTGTTCGATGATTTTATAATCATTGCAAAATGGTAATACCGGCTGCGTGGTACCGGCCATCGCCAGTAATCCCACCTGTGTGCGGGGATTGGCGTTTAGCAGATCCGTTAATTTAAATTTTGCTCTTTCCAGGCGGCTGGGTTCAATATCGGTGGTCAGCATGGAAGAGGAACAGTCCACGCCAATCAAAACAACGGCATTGGTTTTGGCGCCGGGTATTTCAATTTTTTTCCAGGCCGGCCCGCTGAGAGAAATAATGATCGAACTGATGGCAATTACAAAGGCCAGCAGGGGAAGAACGATGGCCCAGGGATTACCTTTCGAAAACATAAAGGGACGGAGGGCCGGTGCGATGATGGTTTTCCATTTTGTTCTTTCCCGGTTGCTGATAATCAGAAGTAAAACGATCAGCGCTGCAGGAACAAACAGCCAGAGAAATTTTGGACGCAGAAAATGAAAATCTTCCCGATGGATGCCTGACAGCTCCCGGATGATATGATTTATATGGGAGGTGATTTTGTTCACGCAAAAATTAATCTGTAAGTACCCGTGATCAGATAGAAAACCAGTATCAGCCCGGCAGCTGCGAGCAGGGGATACCAATATAATAATTCTGCCGGCCGGTAACTCTCCATTTCATAAGCTACCGGCTGCAACTGATTCAGTTGATCATACACAGCAGCAAGCTGCGTGGCATCCTGCGCATTAAAATAACGGCCACCCGTAACCGAAGCAATTTCCTTCAGGGTTTTTTCGTCCAGGCCATAACCGCCGGCACCGGTTTTACCTATGCCG
>Ga0206961_1017_pt1 | contig 43641 bp, 33 predicted proteins | sample Alteio_BWOrgHeat_30_FD_153238 | JGI IMG/M metagenome (GOLD analysis project Ga0206961, IMG submission 153238) | Enriched cells from forest soil in Barre Woods Harvard Forest LTER site, Petersham, Massachusetts, United States -... | ecosystem: Environmental > Terrestrial > Soil > Temperate forest >...
CATATAATCTGGATGTGATCAAGAATGAAAGAACCTGCATCGATACCAGGCTGAAGCAAAAAGGATATTATTATTTCAGTCCGGACAATTTGCTGGTGCGGGTGGATTCCACCATTGGAAACTACCAGGTGGATATGAGCCTGATCATAAAAAAATCCACGCCGGAGGAAGCGCGCAGAATCTACAGAATCGGGGAGGTGGTTGTATTTGCAGATTATGATGTGCATGCAGATACCAGCGATAATGCGCGCGGCGTTCCCTATGGAGGTTACACCATCGTCGATCCGAAACATATGTTTAAGCCACAGGTATTCAGCCGGACTTTAATTTTTAAATCCGGCGATGTGTACAACCGGCGGGACCACGATCTTTCATTGAACCGGCTGATCAGTCTGGGGGTTTTTAAATTTGTGAAGATTCGTTTTGATGAAGAGGATACAATCCATCATATACTAAATGCTTTTTATTATCTCACGCCAACAGAAAAAAAATCCATCCGGTTTGAAGTATCGGGCCTTACCCAGTCGAACGATGCCAATGGTGGTCAGGTTTCCATCAACTGGAGAAACAGAAATTTTCTCCGGGGAGCTGAATTGTTGACTACAACTGCCTATGTAGGATATCTGAGACAATACCTCGGCCAGGGTCAGCATACCAATACATTTAAATTTGGAGGCGATGTGAGTCTGTTTCTTCCGCGCATCATTGGCCCCATTCAGTTCCAGACAAACAGCGGGTTTGTGCCAAAAACAAAATTCTCCCTCGGGTACGAATATTTTGAACAAACGCAACAGTATACGCTGAATTCATTTAAAGCGAGTGCTGGTTATGTGTGGAGAGAAAGTATAACCAAAGAACATGCGCTCGACGTATTCAGGGTAAACCTTGTGAACCCGACACACATCGATTCACTCTACCAGCTACAACTGGATACGAATATCGTGCTGGCACGCAGCCTCGAAAAAACTTTCATCATCGGCCCTACTTATAATTTTAATTTCAATTCAAACCTGAAGCCCAACCACAATAAAAATAATTTTTATCTCAATGCGAATATTGACTGGTCTGCTAATATTCTCGGACTAGTGGACGGTGCGAACGTGGAAAAAACAGGCGTTCAGAAAAAATTATTCGGTGTGCCTTTTTCGCAATATATCCGAGGCGAACTGGATTTCAGGCATTATCTGAGTTTTTCCAAGACAACCATTCTGGCAAGTCGAATTACCGGGGGCATTGGTTATGCCTGGGGTAATAGTTCAACCATGCCTTTTGTAAAGGAATTTTTCGCCGGCGGTGCCAATGATATCCGGGCTTTCAGATCCAGATCCCTTGGACCCGGAACTTACTATGCGGGAAGCAGGGACACCGCCTTTATTGCAGATCAGCCGGGCGACATTAAACTGGAACTGAATTCAGAATTACGTTTCAAAATCGTGTCGATCATCGACTGGGCTTTTTTTGCAGATGCGGGAAACGTGTGGACCCTGCGATATGACAGTTCAAGGGTGGGTTCTCAATTTACCGGCAACTGGCTGAATCAGCTGGGCGTTGGGGTAGGAACAGGTCTTCGCCTGGATATTTCTATTCTCCTGATTCGTCTTGACCTGGGCGTGCCGGTTCGCGAGCCCTGGATCACCTCAGGCAGCAAATGGGTATTTGATACAAAAAATACCGTGCTGAATTTTGCGATCGGTTATCCGTTTTAATTTATTTACAATGCAACCTGTTTAATGCCGGAGAAAAGAGATTTCCACATAAAATTAAATATGGAACGATGAATATCTCTGTCGAAATCAACCTCACCCACGCGTGTTTTTCCATTTTGTGGATTGGATTTCTTTAACAACACACCCGCGGCAAGGGATGGGAGGAACTTGGTTTTATATTTGTTTTTGTCGTCGTCTTTTTTCAGAAGCTTTACTTTCAGGTCACTGTATTTTAATATCAGTTTGCCTTTGCCATGAACGTTTGTAGCATCGAAATGATATTGTAAAGATTGTATTTCTCCTTTATCCAGCTCTGCCAGCGCCATGGGCCGTAATAAAGTATTTAATTCGTTTGCTTTTATATCTGCCAGTTCAGCATCCAGCTGAAATCTGCCCATTGGGTCATTCAGTCGAAACCGGATGTCGGCTTTAAACGCCGTCTTGTTCAGAAAAGAAGATTTGAAAAGAAGCTGCATCTGATTGTGGATGCGAATGGAATCCTTTATGTTTGTAACATGAGTTATCCGGCACTGAACTTTGTAGAAAGCAACTTTTCCACTGCTGTCGGATTGATCATTTTTCTCTTTGTATTCGATATAACTATTTCTTAGCACGATTTTACCGATATAAACAGGCGTTGACAAACGCATCAGAACCTGTTGGGGAAAATCATTTGTTCGGTCCAGCGAATCATGCGGTACCGATTTATCTCTGAATATATAAAAGTTTCCATCGTCCAGGATCAGGGAATCGGCCACGATCTTCTGACGAAGCAGTGCCTGCCGGTCGATATGAATGAAATCCATGCTGCCCACCGTGATGTTTAATCTGTCTTTTGCAAAATGATTCGCTTTAGCAAAAGCTGTTTCAGATAAATAAGGAATTACGCGGATTTGATTTGTATGCAACAATCCGGTTTTACTGTTATAATCCAGATCTGTTATTCGTATTTCAGATTGTTTGTTTTTTTGTGGCAGGATCAACTGTTTAAAATGGATGGCCTGATCGTCTGTGAACAACATCCGGCTGCTGTCGTTCTGATTGGTACTGTCTATGGCCAGACCGGCGAAGCGCACAGTCAGTCCGGTAACACGACAGGTGACGTTTTTTGACCTGGCCTCACTGAGAATGAGGCTGGCATTTTCAAGCACCACACTGTCCGCGTGAATGCTTTTCAACTGGCCTATCAGTTGTCTGTATTGCTCAGACGCCAGTATGTCCTTAAAATTCGAATGTTTTTTAGGACCATGACTTTCTGAACGAATTTCGATCCGGGCATCCTGAATACGTATGATGTGTGCACTGATCTCTTTGTTCAGTAAGGCCTTGGGCGTTTTTACGCCGCTGATGGACAGCCGGGGGATATGAATATAAAAAATGGTTTCGGGCAGTTTCTTTTGTTCCGATAAACTGCGAAATACCTGGCTGTCGGGAAGCATTTCCACCTGTTCTGCACTTAAATCGCCAAGTGCTTCATCGATTACCAGATGCTGGTAACTGAGTTGATAAAGGCCTTTTGATTTACCGCTTACGAGGCTGTCCAGTTTGTTATTGACCAGTTTGTATTTATAATTTCTCCAGATAAAAAATCCGGTGATCAGGAGCAGAGCCGATATAATATAAACGACTGTTCTGGAACGAATCTTTCTTTCAGCCATTGACCGGTCAATTGGTGATAACGGTGAATTCCATTACCCTTAATTCAAAAAGGTAGCGAGCGAGCCATATTTCACCTCTGCAGGAATTTTCCGATACCCCAGGCTTTCGCCGGTTTGTGACAACTGAAACAAACTGTAAATTTTATTCTTAATCTGATTCAGAATAATTTTTGTTGATACCTGAGCAGGGGCTTTTTCAACGTATTCCGCATGGGAAATGTGAACCTTGGTCAGGAAAATCTCATTCTTTCTTACTTTCTGCCGGGTACTTTCATCCAGGCAGGCGACGCTGTTGATTTCTTCCGGATCGTTTACGAGAAAGGCCTTTCCCAGAATCTTTACATAGAACTCACTTCCCTTGCGGAAAAAGTCAAGCTTCACAGGAAAACTCTCGTCAAAAGCATAGATCATCTGGGAAGGCCGGGGAATCAGAAACCAGAGCTGACCCAACTCGTCTGCTTCCAGAATGTTCACCACGCAGGTTGGTAATTTCAGAACCGAGTCGCTCATGGAAAAAAACAAAGCGTTTCCAAGATCCATTAGTTTTTTCTCAATAAATGTTAAAGGGAGGTATCCGGACATGTTATTAGTTTCTTCTCTAAGTTCAAATGAGGTACCAGTTTTTTTTACCTTTCCGGGTGTGGGAAACTCTAAGTAAATAATTTACAATCAGCACTTAATGAAAAAAGACTAGATTGTATATTCAATAAAATCGACCCTTTATTTTCAATTCGAGTAAGAAATTCCCCAAATATTTATGTTTCAGGGGCGCGGGTGCGTTTTTGCGCTGGCATGAAATTGCAATAAAAATGATATCTATTATATGAATGCCAATTTCTTTAAAAAAACCTGGAAATTATTGGTGAAAAGTCTGAATCATTTTATAGATCTGAATGGGTTGAAACTAAGCGCTGCGCTGTCCTATTATACGGTATTTTCAATCGGTCCGCTTCTCATTGTTATTATCTCGGTTGCTGCCATCCTGTTTGGTCACGATGCGGTGGAAGGCCGGGTATACCATGAACTCAGCGGGTTGATCGGAAGTGATACCGCTCTTCAAATTCAGGATATCATACGTAATACGCAAAGCAGTAATCACGGCAAACTGGGAGGCATCATCGGAAGCATCGTGCTGATCATTGGCGCCTCGGGTGTTTTTTCGGAAATACAGAGTTCCATTAATTATTTATGGTCTGTGCCTTCTCCCAAGAAAAAAATATTTCTGCTTGCTATTTTAAGGCGACTGATTTCACTCTCTTTATTAATTGGCGTTGCTTTTCTGCTGATGGTATCGCTGACTGCCAACGCCCTGCTGGATATTCTGAGCGATCGGTTAAAAGACTTGTTCAGCGACTCGCTGGTCAATGTTTTTTACTTTGTGAATCTTGGCCTGATTTTGCTGGTGATCAGCTCCATGTTTATGTTGATTTTCAAAATTCTTCCTAATTCAACGATTTCGTGGAAAATTGCATTCATCGGAGCACTCGTAACATCTATTCTTTTTTTAATTGGTAAATTTATCATCGGGTTTTATCTGGGTCACTCTAAGATAGGAGCGACCTATGGAGCCACGGCATCCATTGTGATTTTAATGCTGTGGATCTATTACTCGTCAATCATTTTATATTTTGGTGCCTGTTATACTTCGGCCCTGGCCGAATCGCGCGGGCATCCGCTTCATGGCAAATGACAGTCTGAAGAAACCGGTTTTCATCAGACCATTTAATTTTATCATTTATTAAATCCGTTATTCTGATTTGAAAGTTAATATTACACCCATACAGGAATTCATTTCCCAGCTGCGCATTTCTTTTCTCGGTGATGACCTCATGCACAAATACGATGATGAGAAAGCCCCCATACGGTCTGAGCTTTTTAGTCTGGAACAGCTGGAAAGTTATGCACGTGGCCTGGCGAAAACGCATCAGCTCACCATTGACAAGCCTTCAGAACAACTGCTGAAAAGACTGGCGGAGAATGAAGAAATTCTGCTCGAGGTGCACAACCTGTTGACTGCATCTGCAAAGGAGAATAAAAGAATTACACCTGCCGGAGAATGGCTGCTCGATAATTTCTACCTGATCGAAGAGCAGATCTACACAGGAAAAAAACATTTGCCGAAAGGATACAGTAAAGGCCTGCCACAACTCGCCAAAGGGCCTTCTGCAGGGCTTCCGCGCGTTTATGATCTGGCGGTAGAACTCATCGCACACAGCGATGGCCGCGTGGATTTAAAGAGTCTGAATAGTTTTACCGCTTCCTATCAGATGGAGTCGGAATTGAAGCTGGGAGAACTCTGGGCGATACCCATCATGCTGCGTCTGGCACTCATTGAAAACCTGCGCCGGCTGGCGGCACTGATCGCTAAAAACCGGATCAATAAAAACCTCGCAGATTACTGGGCGGATCAGATGACGGAAACGGCAGAGAAAGATCCGAAAAGTCTCATACTTGTCATTGCAGATATGGCCCGCTACGGGCCGCCGATGGAAAGTTCTTTTGTTGCTGAACTTACCCGCCGGCTGGTAGGAAAAGGCGCTGCCTTTGCATTGCCCATCAGCTGGATAGAACAAAGACTTTCTGAAAAAGGAATGACCAGCGATGAACTGGTTCACGTGGAAAATCAGAAGCAGGCAGCTGATCAGGTTTCCATCAGCAACAGCATTGGTAGTCTGCGCTTCCTGAGCAGCAACAACTGGCGCGACTTTGTTGAAAATATCAGCGTGGTTGAAAACATTATGAAGGCAGAAAATTCCGGTATCTATCCTTTGATGGATTTTCATACGCGGGATGAATACCGGCACAGTGTTGAAAAAATTGCCAAAGCCAGTAGCCGGCCGGAATCAGAAGTGGCCAATATGGCCCTGCAGATGGCAAATGAAGGATTGATCAGCCAGCCTTCTTATGCCCGGGCCGGTCATCTGGGATATTATCTGGTAGCGAAAGGGGTTAAGAAATTAATCAGGGAATCGGGCGCCCGTTTTTCTTTTCGGGAGAGAACCGTGAATTTCTTTAAAAAAATCCCTTTATTGTTATATACAGGCACTGCCTTTCTGCTCGCCGGAATCATGGCCGGTACGCTCGTATTGCGTGCCTGGGAAGACGGCTACAAAAATGCCTGGATTCTTTCTGTCGCTGCTTTTGTTTGCCTGATTGGCTGCAGCCAGTTGTCTATATCGCTGATCAACTGGATCAGCACGTTGCTGGTTCGGCCGTTGATTTTGCCCAGAATGGATTTCTCAGAAGGCATCCCCGAAAATGCCAGAACCCTGGTGGTAATTCCTTCCATGTTCAATGATGCAAAAGATTTATCTGATCTGGTTGAAAATCTGGAAGTTCGTTTTCTTGCCAATCGGGGAACGAATATTCATTTTGCCCTTCTGACGGATTTTAATGATGCGAAAGAAGAAACATTACCCGGCGAAGCTGATCTGCTGAGAACGGCAAGAACACATATCGAAGAACTCAACAGCAAATACGGCAATGATCAGAATCAACTGTTTTTTCTTTTTCATCGTCCCCGCAAATACAATCCTAAAGAAAAAGTCTGGATGGGTTACGAAAGAAAAAGAGGAAAGCTCGCGGAAATGAATGCTTTATTGAGGGGCAGCGGGCAGGAAAAATTCTCCATGATCGTGGGTGATTCTACCATTTTTGAACAAATTAAATATGTTATTACGTTAGATACGGATACGCAGCTTCCGAGGGATGCGGCCTGGAAGATCACGGGAACGATGGCACATCCGATGAATCATCCGCATTTCAGTGAGCGCAAACAACGCGTCGTGGAAGGGTATGGCATTTTACAACCACGCGTTGCCGTTAGTCTGCCTTCCAATGAAAGCACACCCTTTGCACGTTTACATGGAAATGAACCGGGTATTGATCCCTACACGCGGGCCATCTCGGATGTGTATCAGGATATTTTTGGTGAAGGGTCTTTTATTGGGAAAGGCATTTACGATGTGGACGCATTTGAGAAGGCGCTTGGTGGTCGTTTGCCTGAAAACAGAATACTGAGTCATGATTTGCTGGAAGGCAGTTATGCACGATGTGGTTTGCTCAGCGACGTACAGCTGTATGAAGCTTATCCGATCCGTTATGATGCCGATATGAAACGCAGGCATCGATGGATTAGAGGAGACTGGCAGATTGCTTCCTGGATGCTGCCGTGGGTGCCGGGTCCTTCCGGTAAGATTCTACGCAACCCGATTTCTGCGCTGTCCAAATGGAAAATATTTGACAATATCCGTCGCAGCCTGGTGCCACTGGCCTTGTTGTCCATGCTTCTTTTCGGATGGATCTATTCGCACTCACCGGTGTTCTGGACATTGGCCGTATTAAGCATTTTATTGCTGAACTCCATGATCAGTTTTTTCTGGGAGGTATGGCAGAAGCCCGAAGATGTTCGTATGGTTCCGCATATTGTGATGAGTTTTCATTTTACCATTCAGCATTTTGCCAACCAGTTATTCCTGTTGATCACCATCCCGTATGAAGCCATCGTGTATGCAGATGCCATCTGGAGAACGAACTGGCGCATGATCGTAAGCCATCGCCATCTTCTGCAATGGAATCCATCGCAAAATGTGATGCGATCCAATAAGAATTTATTCCAGACCTATCTGGCGATGTGGTTTCCGGTGCTACTGGCCGTTGGTGTTTTTGAATTGCTGCAATACAAACATTCAGAGGGAATCGCCATCAGTCTTCCTTTTCTGATCGCCTGGATGCTGGTACCTGCCGTTGCCTGGAAAATCAGTTTGCTGGATAAGAGCACGGCCGTCAGCCTCAGTGAAAATCAAAAATTGTTTCTGAATAAACTCTCCCGGAAAACATGGGCGTTTTTCGAAACCTTTGTCGTGGCAGGCGACAACTGGCTTCCACCGGACAATTATCAGGAAAGTCCCGTGGAGCGCACAGCCCATCGTACTTCACCTACGAATATCGGGCTTTCACTGCTGGCCAACCTGACCGCCTACGACTTCGGCTACATATCCATGCAGGTATTGCTGGTAAGGGTTTCGAATACCATGCAAACCCTGCAGAAGATGGAAAGGTATTCAGGTCATTTTTATAACTGGTACGATACCCAGTCCCTGTTGCCGTTGCCGCCCAAATACATATCTACTGTAGATAGTGGAAATATGGCGGGTCATCTCATTACCCTGAAACAGGGGCTGCTGATGCTGGCCGATCTGCCGGTTGTTTCAGATCAGATGTATAAGGGCCTTCAGGTAACGCTGGATATTTTGCAGGGAAAGATGGGTAACAAAAAAGGAACGGAAGTGCTGGAACAACAGATACGTTCGTCCTTAGAAAAAGAAAAACCATCTGTCCAGGTTCTGTACCAGGATTTGCAGCAAATGCTCAGCGAAGCTGAAACACTCACCGGATTATTCAACGAAGATTCGGAAGCCGCCTGGTGGGCCGATGCGCTGGCAAGTCAGATCCGGGATGCTTCCGGTGATATTTATGAATCGTTTCCCTGGCTGAGCATTCCGCATTTTCCGGAAAGGTTTCATGTTCTGGAAGCCGCCGTATCTCCCTGCCTTCGCCTGCAGGAGCTGGCTTCCCTGGAAGTGAGTCTGCTTCCCCAGGTACATATTTTTGATGAAGAAGAATTGAATGCCGAAGAAAAAACCTGGCTGGAAATATTTCGCAGACAACTGATCGAAACCAGCCGGCGCGCCAAAGAGCGGTTGCTGAACATTCAATCTCTGAGCCGGTTGTGCGAAGAATTTGCAGATCTGAAATTTGATTTTCTTTATGATAAATCACAAAGGCTTTTAGCCATTGGATACAATGTGACCGATCACCGGCGCGACAATGGTTTTTATGATCTGCTGGCTTCCGAAGCCAGGCTCACGATATTTCTTGGTATAGCACAGGGCAAACTACAGCAGGATACCTGGTTTGCGCTGGGTCGCCAGCTCACGAATCCCGGAACCTCACCGGTCCTTGTTTCCTGGAGCGGATCCATGTTCGAATATTTAATGCCGACACTGGTGATGCCTGGTTTTGATAATACGTTGCTGGACCAGACCAACAAATCGGTTGTTCACAAGCAAATTGAATATGGTAAAAAAAGAAATGTTCCCTGGGGCGTTTCGGAATCGGGATATAACCTCGTGGATGTAAATCTGAATTATCAGTATCGCGCATTTGGTGTTCCGGGCCTTGGCCTGAAACGCGGGCTGGGAGAGGATCTGGTAATTGCTCCGTATGCAACGGTGATGGCACTGATGGTATTACCCGAACAGGCTACCGAAAATCTGGTGAGCCTGGATAAAGATGGTTTCAGCGGACGATATGGAATGTATGAAGCGATTGATTATACCGCGGCACGTCTTACACGCGGTCAGTCATTCGCCATCGTGAAATCATTTATGGCGCATCATCAGGGAATGGCATTTCTTTCCCTTTCTTATCTTCTGCATGATAAACCGATGCAGAAGCGTTTTGAAAATGAACCGCAGTTCAAAGCCATCATGCTGTTGTTGCAGGAGAGAATACCGCATGCCACTGAATTTTATTCTCCTACAGTGCATGTTTCTGATACCAGCATCACCGAACAGGAAGTGCAGATGCGTGTGATAAGCAATCCTTCCACCGCGTTGCCTGAAATACAGATGTTATCTAACGGTCGCTACTATGCGATGATCACCAATTCAGGAAGCGGATACAGCCGCTGGAAAGATATTGCCGTTACGCGCTGGCGCGAAGATGCAACGATTGACAATACAGGGATTTTCTGTTATATCCGGGATCTGGACAACGAGAGCAGCTGGTCAGCCGCGTTTCAGCCTTCGCTGAAAACAGCTGAGTCTTATGAAGTGGTGTTCTCGCAGGGAAGAGCAGAGTTCCGTCGGCAGGAACAGAATTTCGAAACACATACGGAAATTGTGGTGTCCTCAGAAGACGATGTGGAAATGCGCCGCGTACATATCAGCAACCGCAGCCGCAGAAAACGTTATCTCGAAGTAACAAGCTATGCGGAAGTAGTGCTTACCACCGCAGCCGCCGATGCAGCCCACCCGGCATTCAGCAATTTATTTGTGCAGACCGAAATTCTTCCGCAACGGGATGCCATCCTTTGTACACGCCGGCCACGCGGAGGTTCGGATACGCAGCCCTGGTTGTTTCATCTGATGAAAGTGCACAATGCGACGGACATCAAAGATGTTTCTTTTGAAACCGATCGTTCCATATTCATCGGAAGAACGCACACGGTGCATGAACCGGAAGCGCTCAGTAAAAACCAGCCGCTTTCAAATTCGCAGGGTGCCGTGCTGGATCCGATCGTAGCCATTCGTTACCGTTTCACCATAGAAGCGCATGATGCCGTAACCATTGATATGGTGATGGGAATGGCTGAAACCAAAGAAGCATGTACATCACTCATAGAAAAATATCAGGACAGGCCGCTCACGGACCGGGCCTTCGAACTGGCGTGGACACACAGTCAGGTGGTTCTCCGGCAAATCAATGCAACAGAAGCCGATGCGCAGTTGTATTCCAAACTGGCCAGCTCGGTTATTTTTTCAAACCCCGCACTTCGTGCAGATGCGTCGGTGATCATCAGAAATCACCGGGGACAAAGTGCCCTCTGGAGTTATTCCATTTCCGGAGATCTGCCGATCGTTTTATTACAAATACAGGATGTTGCCAACATGGAACTGGCCAGGCAACTGGTACAGGCCCATGCATACTGGCGCTTAAAAGGTCTGATGGTGGATCTGGTGATATGGAATGAAGACTATGGCGGCTATCGGCAGGCATTGCAAAATGAATTGCTCAGCCTGATCTCTCCGGGTATCATCAGTGATGTAAAAGATAAACCAGGCGGTATTTTTATTCGCTCCGGTGAACAGGTTTCACAGGAAGACAGGGTTTTATTCCAGGCGGTATCGAGAATTATTTTATCAGACAGTTTTGGTTCACTCGAAGATCAGATCAAAAAGAGAAGTAAAGTGAAACCGGTGATTCCTTATTTCACACCAACGAAATTTTATGCATCGCAGGAATCTTCGGTGGAAACACCCCGCGACCTGGTTTTCTTTAATGGGATCGGTGGTTTTGCACCCGACGGTTCAGCATATCATATCATAACCAATGCAGAAAATCCCACACCGGCACCCTGGTGCAATGTGCTGGCCAATCCTGTATTCGGAACCGTTATTTCAGAAAGCGGACAGTCTTATACCTGGATGGAAAACGCCCATGAATACAGACTAACGCCCTGGAACAATGATTCCATTTCTGATCTCAACGGGGAAGCCTTTTATATCCGCGATGAGGAAAGTGGAAAATACTGGTCGCCCTCTTTACTTCCCAACCCCGGTAAATCAAATTATCATTGTACGCATGGATTCGGATATAGCGAATTTCAATTTGCGGAAGATGGCATTTTTTCATCGATGACCGTATTTGTGGATCTGGAAGAGCCGGTTAAGTTCGTCTTGTTCAAAATAAAAAACGCTTCGGGCCGTACACGAAAACTAACACTGACGGGTTATGTGGAATGGGTGTTGGGAGACCTCCGTCCAAAAACCGCCATGCAGTTAACAACAGAAATCAATCCCGAGACCGGCGTATTGATGGCAGGCAATGCATACAATGGTGACTTCGGTAACTACATTGGTTTTTTTGATACCGATGATCCGCTCAAAACATTTACGAGCGACAGAACAGAATTTCTCGGAAGAAACGGTACCTATAAAAATCCGGATGCCATGGGAAAATCCAAGTTGTCCGGAAGAGTGGGTGCTTCCCAGGATGCCTGTGGTGTGCTGCAGTCCATCATGGAATTAACGGACTCTGAAGAAAAAACGCTGGTATTCAGACTGGGGGCCGGTAAGGATCAATACAGTGCTTTGCAGACCGCAAAAAAATTCAAAGGTTCACTGGCAGCAGCTGATGCACTAACCAAAGTGAAAAATTTCTGGAAGAAGACCTTGTCTACCATTCAGGTGGAAACGCCGGATCCGGCCGTGAATTTTCTTTTCAATGGCTGGCTGAATTATCAAACACTTTCTTCCCGCATCTGGGGAAGGAGCGGATTCTACCAGTCGGGCGGAGCCTTTGGTTTCCGCGATCAGCTGCAGGATGTTTTATCACTACTTCATAACCGCCCCGACCTGGTAAGAGAGCAGATATTGCTGAGTGCATCCAGGCAGTTTCGCGAAGGCGATGTGCAGCATTGGTGGCATCCGCCGATGGGCAGGGGAGTACGTACTACCTGTTCCGACGATTATCTCTGGCTTCCCTATGTCGTTTCCAGATATGTGAAACACACCGGCGATGAAGCCATTCTCGATGAAAAAGTAAAATTCATTGAAGGCAGGCTTTTAAATCCGGGTGAAGAATCCAATTACGAAATGCCTGGCATATCGGATCAGTCTGCCAGTTTGTATGAACATTGTAAACTGGCTGTGCAGCATGGATTGCATTTCGGTTCACACGGCCTTCCGCTAATCGGTTCGGGTGACTGGAACGATGGCATGGATAAAGTGGGAAATGAAGGGAAGGGAGAAAGCGTCTGGCTGGCTTTCTTTTTGTCGGACGTGCTCACCCGTTTTCAGGAAGTGGCACATGACAGAAAAGATCTGGAGTTTACCGAACGTTGTAAGAAAGAACTTGCACAACTTAAAAAGAATATCGAACTGAATGCCTGGGACGGTGATTGGTATCTGCGGGCATTTTTTGACGATGGTACCCCACTGGGTTCCTCAAAAAATGAAGAATGTAAAATTGACTCCATTCCACAGAGCTGGTCAGTCATTTCAGGCGCCGGCGAGCCAGAGCACAGTCGTGCAGCCATGCAATCAGCCTATGATCACCTGGTAAAAAAAGACAGTTCTGTCATACAGCTTTTTGATCCGCCTTTTAATCAGGCGATACCCAATCCGGGATATATCAAAGGATATCTGCCGGGTGTAAGGGAAAACGGCGGTCAGTATACCCATGCCGCGGTATGGCTGATTATGGCGGCAGCAGAACTGGAGGAAAGGCAGCGAACTTATGATTTAATTCAGATGGTGAATCCACTGAATCATGGATCCACTGCTGCAGGAATAAAAAAATATAAAACAGAACCTTATGTTATCGCAGCCGATGTGTATGCAGTAGAAAATCACGAAGGAATGGGAGGTTGGACCTGGTACACAGGTTCTGCAGGATGGATGTATCAGTTGCTGGCGGAGTCGTTTTTCGGTCTGAAAAGAACCGGCAACCGGCTTATCATAAAACCCTGCATACCCGACAGCTGGCCATCATTCAAAATAAAATATAAGTTCAGTGATACGGACTATCATTTATATTTTGAAAGAGATCCGGGTGCCAGTGAAATAAAATTATTGATGGATGGTGTAATCCAGGAGTTCAACAATGTATTGCTGGTAAATGACCAGGTGGTTCATGATGTGAAAATCATATTGCCTTCGGTTAAGATCATGACACCGCTTCTGGCGCTGGATACAGTGAAATAAATGGCAGCAGCTTACGAAGGATGCGTTTTATTATTAGATGCAGGCTTTTTATGATGCTTTTTTCTTTTTAACAGAAAGGCTTTCTTTCAACTGATCCATCAGATCTTTTGACTTGCTGTGAACCACCCGTAATGGAGCAGGTTTTAATGTTTTGCCTTTTGCTTTTGCGTGAATCAGTTTCATTAATTCAGCAGAGTAGGAGTCTTTGTATTTGGAAATATCGAATTTGCCGGTTAACTGGTCAATCAGCGCAATCGCCATTTTAATCTCTGCAGGTGAAATGCTCGTCTTAGCGGGTATATCCAGATCTTTTGGTTCACGAACTTCCTGATGGAACCGAATGCCCTGTAAGAGAATCGCATTGCCAATGGGTTTTAAGATGCAAAGCGATTCTTTGGATCTCATAACAAAATTACCAAGACCCACTTTCTTTGTTTTTACCAATGCTTCGCGGAGCAACGCATAAGCTTTCACGCCCGATTTCTGGGGTTCCAGGTAATAAGGCGTTTCATAGTAAATGCTTTCAATTTCATCTTCCTTTACAAAATTGACGATCTCGATAATCTTGGATTTCTCCGGACTGGCTTTTTGAAAATCCTCATCATCGAGGATCACGTACTTGCCGTCGTAGTCATACGCTTTTACAATATTTTCCCAGGTCACTTCGCGGCCGCTGTCTTCATTCACTCTTTTGAAGCGGATCTTCGCATGATCTTTCTTATCGAGCATGTCCAGATCCAGATTACTATCCTGTGTGGCACTAAAAATCCGGATGGGTATATTAACCAATCCAAAACCAATGGCGCCTGTCCATATTGCTCTCATGACTGAATTGTTTTAATGAAAAACTGAAATCTAAAATCCTGCCAATAAAAGTAAACACGGAAAAGTGAAAGGTAAACGATGTACGGATATATGCGAATGGATCAGCGCATACCGTTGTCCATGCACCCTAATTCAGATATTTGTTCAAATCAGTCAGACTAATGGGTTTTTCCCAGATTCTGACTGAAGTTAATTTGTCAGAAAAACTGTGATCATATTGGTAGGCACTGATGAGATTAATCCGGGTATGGGGGAAATGCTCGGTGATATATTCTGTTTTTTCCCATCCAAGCCCGTCCGGTAAATTGTTATCCAGGAATATAATGTCGGGGTTGATTTTGTCAAGGCTCCTCATGCCTTCATTCAGTGTGTGAAAAATATGTACTTCATAATTTTTTCTGACAAAATAATTTTTCATCAGCAGACAAAAATCTGTTTCGTCGTCAATGATCAGTACACGTTTGAGAGGATTTTGCTGGTTTTCCATCTGGCAGTTTACAATATTCAAAGGAGGTTAGCTATATTCAAATATAACAACAGTTTATAAATTTCATTTCAATACCTGCCATTTTTTATTGTAGAAATTCATCTACAGGCAAAGGGAATTCTGTCATCCGCCCAGTAAAACAGCCCATATACCTGTTTGGCACGAAATTCCTAACTGTTAGATAAATTATCAACTCAACCTACAATTTATTTTATGAGCAATCTATTGTATCTCATTGCAGTCATTTTGATAATCGGATGGATTCTCGGTTTTTTTGTTTACAGCGCCGGCGGACTCATCCATATTTTATTGATTATCGCCATTATTGCTTTGGTACTGGGTGTGATCAGGAGAGCCTGATGACAAATTTTAGTAGGAATGCTCATCCATGATCATGAAGGGGTGAGCATTTTTATTAAATCTATTTCTTCATTTCTTTAAAACAATTTTATGAATATTATTGAAACGATTCAGAAAAATCTTGGTTTTGAAACGCTGAAAAAAATCGATCCGAATACACAGGAAACGACCGGCGTGGAAAATCCCATGGGGAATACAGCCATCGCTCAGGCAGGCATACCGGCCATCCTGATAGGGATTTATAATAAGCTGGAAGAAAGTCCGGATATCAATGCACTGGACAGCAAACAGGCTAATCTGATCGAAAGCATATTTGGGAAATCCGCTCCAACCGTGGTTCAGCAAATCGACCATTATGCAAAATTTAAGGATAAGCACAGTGAACAACAGCTGGAACATATTGCACAGGAGTCTGTTCGCGTGGTAAAAGAAAGCGTTGGTGGAAATACCGATGAAAAATCGGTGAGAAATTTTGTTTCGAAAAACAAACCGGAGGCATTACTTTATTTACCACCGTCACTCGATCTGGGAAGCATTCTGAAAAACAATAACATGGACGACCGGGCGTCAAAGATGGAAGGTCCTGTTTCAAGTTTTATGCGGAATGTGGAAAAGGCTTTCAACACATCAGACAGCCATTCTTAGTAAACAGTCAACGCCGGCCTGGAGCCCTGAGTTCCAGGCTTTCGTTACGGGAAGCGGGCGGATGTTTAGCAACTGGTTTACTCTTTCTGAAAAACCGGTCAATGATATCGCCCGCTTTCTCTTTTATCTTTTCAGCATTTTTTGATACCAGACCCGCCATTCCCCATTGAATGGCTTTCCCGACCGTTTTACCGACGATTCCACTGCCCTTACCAATTAGCAGTTTTCTGCTCAGGAATCCCGAACCCAATCCAATCAGCGCATTGAAAATATCTTCTTTATGTTCTCCTGAAAATACAGAACGGACTCCGTTCTTCATCAGGTTGAGAGGTTTTAAATTTTCAGAAACGGCCGTAAATGTTTCCTGAATCTCCATCTTCTGGGCTGCTGCTTTTAATTCCAGCTCCGCAATGGCGGCCGCCAACTCATCCGAATTCTTTGGGTTTTTTTTCATACGGATTATTTGAGCATTTTATTGATCAGCTCATTGGCAATCGGGGTTTTAATCCACTTCTCTCTTTTTAAATAAATCACCAGTAAAGTGATCGCATAGAACGCCCCCAATACGAAGAACCCGTAATGATAAGCGCCCAGCCATTTTCCTATAAGCAGCGCGAGTCCCAGACTGATAAAAAGGATCAGAAGAACGGAGATGAACAACATAGACACCATCACGACCACTGTAGACAAAACATCCGCAGATTTATCAATCGTCTTGAGTTTCGTTAGTTCAATTTTCGTATCCAGATAATCCTTCGACTTGTCAATGAGGGATTTGATGGAATCTGTAGAGGTCATAGTAAAATATTATAATAAAGATAACTACTTTAAAATACCCTGAACTTTTCCCTGAATCTGGTCGATGAATTCGCCGAATGTACCTTTCAGGTCATCGGAAAGACTGTTTCCTCTTTTCAGGAGTTTCTTTCCGGTCTCACGACCTTTTTTCGTATTCAAAATGAGCGCAATGGTAACACCGGCTGCAACGCCGGTTAAAATTCCAGCAACGATTTTTTTCTTTGTCATAGAAATAATTTACCTGAGTTATCGAAAAATTAGGCCAATTTAAAAACTTACACCTGATAAAGGAGTCAGAAAACACCAAACCGCAACAGGCGACCGAGTTTTGACCTCAAATTTAAAAAAATATATAATCTGTATCGTGATCGCAAACCGCCTTTTGTGATTTGTTGTGTAGGAATTTCTACGCTTGCAACATCTGATACAATTTAGGTATTAAAATATCTACGGCATGATCTTCCTACTAAGAGCAGTACTAAATTTTCACCATGACCACTGCAGAAGTACAGATGCCCGCCTGGATACCCTTTAAATCGATGATTAAAGGAGCCGGTGATTTCTTTTTGTTTTACATACGCTTTGTAAGGGAAACTTTTAAGCGGCCATTCGAATGGAAGGAGTTTCTTGTTCAGTGTTATAAAATGGGTAACAAATCACTTCCGCTGGTGCTCATCACTGCATTTATCATGGGACTGGTGCTCACGCTTCAAACAAGACCATCGCTGGTAAATTTCGGAGCAGAGGCCCTGCTGCCGGGAATGGTTTCGGTGTCTGTTATTAAGGAAATCGGACCGGTAATCACCGCTATTATTTGCGCAGGAAAAATCGGGAGTCGCATCGGTGCCGAACTGGGGTCTATGAAAGTAACGGAGCAGATCGATGCCATGGAAGTGTCGGCCATCAATCCATTTCGTTATCTCGTGGTAACCCGTGTACTGGCTGCCACCTGCATTTTACCGGTACTGGTTGTTTTTGCCGACGCGATTTCGATTTATTCCTCTTATCTGGCCTACAACATTCATGGGGATATGTCAATTGGTGCTTATTTCAGTGCAGCGCTTTCAAAATTAGACTGGATCGATATCATTCCATCCCTGATTAAATCTGTTTTATTTGGCATGGCGATCGGTCTGATTGGTTGTTATAAAGGATTCAACGTGGAGGGTGGCACAGCCAGCGTGGGAACGGCTGCGAATTCTTCGGTGGTTACGGCGTCGCTGGCTATTTTTTTTATTGACATGATCACCGTTCAGATAACAGATATATTATAATAACACAACCGAAATGGAGAATGAAGTAGTAGTCCGGATCAATGGCCTGAGCAAATCGTTCAAAGAAAATCAGATCCTGAAGCGTGTCGACCTGGAGATACATAAAGCGGAAAACGTAGTCGTGCTGGGCAAATCAGGCTCGGGCAAGTCTACATTAATTAAGTGTATGGTCGGGTTAACGCAGGCCGATGAAGGGGAAATAGAAATATTCGGGAAAGACATGGCTGCCCTGAAATATGATGAACTAAACGAAATGCGTACGCGCATCGGTTTTTTATTTCAAAGCGGTGCCTTGTATGATTCCATGACGGTACATGATAACCTGGCCTTCCCCCTCCGACATCACCGCAAAGAATTGGGGAGAGAAAAACTGGATGAATTAATTCATGAAGTGCTGGAAAATGTGGGTCTGCCGGATTCCGGTAATTTAATGCCTGCAGAATTATCCGGTGGTATGAGTAAGAGAATCGGTCTGGCGAGAACCCTGATTTTGAAACCGGAAATTATGTTATATGATGAACCGACCACCGGACTGGATACGGCGACGGCGAAGGAAATCAGTCAGCTGATTCTGGATATGCAGAAAAAATATAAAATTTCATCGCTGATCATCACACACGATATCACCTGTGCAAAAATGACTGCCGATCGGGTGGTGATGCTGAAAGAGGGGACCATCGTAGCCCAGGGAACCTATGATGAAATGGTCAATACCGATGACGCCTGGATTAAATCTTTTTTTGAGTAAAAAATAAATGAATTAAACGTATGAAATCAAATGCTTCATTAAAATGGAAACTGGGAATATTTATTGTTTCCGGACTGGTATTGCTGGTACTCGGTTTATATTTTATCGGCAAACAAAAAAATCTTTTTGTTTCCGTATTTCAGCTGAAGGCCGTGTTCAATAATGTCAGCGGGCTGAAGGTTGGAAACAACGTTCGGTTTGGAGGCATTGCGGTCGGTACCGTGGAAGGCATCCAGCTGGTTACGGATACCTCCGTACTGGTGAATATGAGTATAAAAAATGAAGTAAGGAAATTCATTAAACAGGATGCCAGTGCCAGCATCGGGTCTGACGGGCTCGTGGGTGACCGCGTGGTGCTGATCTCTCCGGGCACCTCGGGTAAAGATGTTGTAAAGGACAATGAAATACTGGTATCTCATGCACCGGTTGAAACGGAACAGATTCTGGCGGGTTTGAAAACCTCTGCAGACAATGCAGCCATCATCACGCAACAGCTGGCAGAAGTTGCCTATAAAGTGAACCACGGTCACGGCATTATATCCAGGCTGCTGGGAGATTCCAGTCTGGGCAACAACCTGAATGCGACGATGGTGAATCTGAAAAAAGGTTCTGCCGGCCTGAGTGAGAATATGGAAGCCGCCAAGCATAATTTTCTCCTGAAAGGCTATTTCAAAAAGAAGAAAAAAGAAGAGGATAAGAAGAAAAAGGAGCTGGAGGATCAGAAAAAAGAGGCCGCAGATAAGAAAAAAGAAGAGGCGGAAAAGAAACAATCTGAGAAGGAATCTGCTGAAAAAGCCAAGGGATAAGCCATTTTTGTTTTTATATAAACTCACTGATTCCCCATTTTGGGGAATATACGCCCCAATCACTTGTATTTTTATATAAAAAGAGCTATTTTCAGGGGTAGGATTTCTGGTGTTTTATTTGTTTTCAAATGAGGAACAAAAGATTATCTCATGCTCCATCAGCTTCAGTCGCAAAAGCTACAGCATAAAATTCTTCCTCACCACATCGCCCTGCTCAATCTGTTACATCTGGACTCCATGAGTCTGGAACAGCGGATTGAAGACGAGATTAATGAAAATCCAGCATTGGAAGAAAGTGGTAACACAGAGGATGCGCTGAGTGATAAGTTTTCAAAAGAAACGGTGCAGGATTTTCAGAATTGGGAAGAATACGGGTATGATGACATACCGGATTACAAAACCGAATATGAAAATTATCTGCCGGCCGATAAAATGCCTGACCGGCAAATAGCGGAAACGCTTGATTTCCGGGAAGAATTAAAGAAACAATACCGCTTTGCAGATCAGGACGACACCCGGTATAAACTCGCAGATTTTATTATCGATTCACTGGACGAAAGTGGGTTCCTGGCGCATAATCTCGAAAGCATTGCAGAAGAAATTTCATTCAAGCAGAATATCTGGATCCACGGCGAAGAACTGGAGCCGGTGTTGAAAATCATTCAGGAACTGGATCCGCTGGGTTGTGGTTCAAGAGATCTGGGAGAATTTTTTCTGATTCAACTGAAAAAACTGAATGGCAAGTCAGCCGTTCATACCGCTGCACTGGAACTGGTAGGAAATCATTTTGCAGATTTACATGCCTGCAATATTGAAAAAATAAGAAAGGACATGAAAATGCGGGAAGGCGAGGTGAAGGAAGTTCTTCAGTTGCTCGCATCTTTGAAAACCAGACCTTTTACCGGTTCAACAAATACCATTCAGGTGAACAACACCGTTTTCCCCGATTTTATTATAACGGTGGAAGCAGATGAGGTATTTGTATCGCTGGCGAGACAGCGGTCCGCTTCTTTGCATGTGAATCAGACCTGGGCGGAAACGGTTCAGCATATGGACAATGATAAAACAACGGATCGCGGCACCAGGCAATACATGCGCAGCAAGCTGGCTTCGGCCCAATGGTTTATCAAAGCCATTCGCGAAAGGGAAACCAACATGTTGAAAGTAATCCAGGCCATTGTACATTTCCAGACAGAATACTTTAAATATGGCGATACCATGCAACTGAAACCCATGGTATTAAAAAATATTGCAGAAATTGTTGGTCTGGATATTTCCACTGTATCCCGTATTACCTGCAACAAATATGCAGATACACCTTTTGGAATGATTCTGCTGAAAGAATTGTTCACTGAGGGATTGTCCAACAAAGAAGGCACGATCATCAGTAATAAAGTGATTCAGACGATCGTGGAGGAAGTGGTGGATACAGAAGATAAAAAGAAGCCCTATACAGATCAGCAGCTGGCTGATATACTTTCCGGCAAGGGTTATATTGTTGCCCGCAGAACCATAGCAAAATACAGGGATCAGTTAAATATTCCGGTAGCACAAATGAGGGCTTTATTCAACTAATTCATTATTAACCAAAACTTTTTTGAATTACAAATTTGATGTTTATGAAAAAAATTCTAGTTATTGATGATGACAGAGATATTTGCCTGCTGCTCAACCGTTTTCTTACCCGTCGCGGATATGAAGTGATAGAAATGTACACCGGAAAGAAAGCACTTGTTTGGCTGGACAGTAACCAGCCCAATCTGGTGATGTGCGATTACCGGCTGGGCGATATGGACGCTATGGAAATGCTGACAAGTATCAAAAACAGATATGCTGAAGTGCCGGTGATTATTATTACCGGTTACAGCGATATGCGCACAGCAGTGAAAGTGATGAAGATGGGTGCTTACGATTATATCACGAAGCCGTTGCTGCCGGATGAAATCATACATACTATTCAACAGGCCATCGAACACAGTGAAAACAGCCCTGCACGACCGGCAGCAAAATCCAAAGCACCGGTGGCGGAGAAGCCGGCGGTTGAGAATACCGGTGTCACTTATTCCGGAAAATATATATTCGGCGACTCGGAAGCTTTTCGCAAGATTTTAAAACAGGTGGCCCTGGTAGCGCCGACCAGCTATAGTGTAATTATTTATGGTGAAACCGGCAGCGGTAAAGAATCTTTCGCCCAGGAAATTCATAAACGCAGCAAACGCAGTAGTAAAACTTTTATAGCCATTGATTGTGGTGCATTGTCAAAAGAACTGGCGGCCAGTGAATTATTCGGCCATGAAAAAGGAGCATTTACAGGCGCCCTCAATCAAAAAATCGGATGTTTTGAACTGGCGAATGGCGGAACGATCTTTCTGGACGAGGTAGCCAATCTGCCGTACGATGTACAGGTATCTTTATTGCGGGTTGTTCAGGAAAGGAAAATGAGAAGGGTAGGAGGAACCAAGGACATCGACCTGGATGTAAGAATACTGATTGCGAGCAATGAACTGTTGTGGAACGCCACCCGCACAGGAAAATTCCGTGAAGATCTTTATCACCGTTTCAATGAATTTTCCATCGAGATTCCGCCACTGCGCGAACGCCGGGATGATATCATGTTGTTTGCCAATCATTTTCTTCACACCACGAATGAGGAACTGGGTAAGGACGTAAAAGGATTCGATCCGGATGTTGAGGAAATATTTAAGAAATACGTATGGTATGGTAATCTCCGTGAATTGAAGAACGTGATAAAAAGAGCCACGCTGCTTACCGAAGGAGATTTTATCGAGTCGAGAACACTTCCTTTTGAAATTTCCAATTACGATAAATTGCAATTTGCCGAACAGGCAACCGGGGGTCTGCCCGGTCCATCAGTTCAGCCGGCGACAGAGGTGAAAACAAACAACGCCAAGATAAACCTGAACGAAAGTTCACTCAAGGAAGCAAGTATTGATGCTGAATATGAAATGATCCTGCAGGCCCTGAAAGAATCCAACTATAATAAAAGTAAGGCAGCACAACTGCTCAAGATAGACCGGAAAACACTGTACAACAAAATGACGCTGTATGAAGAAATGAAAAATCATTAATAAAATTTGAGTGCTATTCAAGTGACTGTAACCTGCGCCCTTCTATGACTTCGGAAAACCTGCCTATAAAAGTTCTGATTATTGACGATGATGAGGAAGATTTTTTTCTTACCAGCCAGTATATTAAAAAAATACGCGGCAAGGAATTTATTATTGACTGGTGTTACCGTTATAAAGACGCGCTGGATGCCATACTGGAAGTGAAATATGACATATATTTCATTGATTATTATCTGGGCGCGCGTACAGGTTTGGAATTGATGAAAGAGGCGCTGAAGCAGAATTGTGAACAGCCCCTCATTTTACTAACGGGGATGGGTAACCAGAAAATAGATCTCGAAGCCATGCAGGCCGGGGCTTACGATTACCTGGTAAAGCTGGAACTAAATTCAGAGAAAATAGAAAGGTGCATCCGTTATTCCATGGAGCGGGCAACGGCCCTGAAAATTCTTCGCACGAATGAGCGGAAATTCAGGAGTATTTTTGAACGGTCGAAGGACGCTGTATTCCTCACGGACGAATTTTTGGTTTTCAAGGACCTCAATGATATTACGGTTTCCATGCTTGGTTATTCCCGGGAGGAACTGATGCAAAAGAACCTGCTTCATTTTTTTGCAAAACCACAGCAGGCTGGTGAAATTGCCCGCATACTGAAACTGGAAGGGAATGTGGAAGATATTGAAGTGGAACTGATCAATCGAAACAACGAAATACTTCAATCGGTTTTATCTCTGTCGATGGAAATGGACGCGGGAGATAATTTTTATGTACAGGGAATCATACATGATATCTCCAACCTCAAGAGAGCAGAAAAGGCCACCCTCCAGGCGGAGAAATTAGGTGCAGCAAACCGTTTGGTGCGGGCCCTTGCCCATGAAGTGAGAAACCCCCTGAATAACATCAACCTTTCTGTAGAACAACTGGCCCAGGAAAGCCTGGCGGAAACCGGTTCAGTTTATATGGACATCATCAGCAGGAATTCCAAAAGAATAAACGACCTCATTACAGAACTTCTTTTATCCTCTTCTCTTCCTCCGGAAACCGTACGGGAAAAAAAATCGCTGCAGCATATTCTGGATGAATCCATTTCAACCATCATAGACCGTATCACCCTGAAAAAAGTGAGCTGGAAAGTGATTTATCCCAATGAACCAGCCTATATCATGGCCGATACCATGAAACTTCAGATTGCCTTTACAAATATCATCATCAATGCAATTGAAGCTATGAATGAGAATAAAGGTGAACTCTATATTTCTGTTACGAGTCAGAATGGTCATCACCTGGTTTCCATTAAAGACAATGGTCACGGCATCAGCAAGGAAACACTTCCTCATTTATTTGAGCCCTATTTTACATTCAAAAGAAACGGCCTGGGCCTCGGGCTCGCAACCACACTCAATATTATTCAGTCACACAAGGCATCCATCGACGTGCAAACCGGCATAGACCAGGGATCTAATTTCATCCTCAAGTTTGAAAGAGCCTGAGGAAAGTCTGGTGAGTGTGGGAAGTGTGGGGAGTCTGGGAAGTCAGGTTAAGAATCCTTTAGAATCTTCAGTAATACTTTTTCAGAGGGCGTTAAGCCATAACTTTCTTCCGTCATTTCGATCTGATCGAGATGCTTCGCATATTTTGAAAAGTTATTTTCCTCATAGAGTCGTATCAGCCCGGGGTGAACATAATACTTCTTACAGATGGATCGGGAGTTGCCCAGTTTCTTGCTCACAGAATCGAGTACGGCTACAATATTTTTTTTCCTTTCCGCTTCTGTGATCACGTCAGACAGCGAACAAAGTGTTTCCAGGGCATGCACAGAGCCTGCCCAGGTTCTGAAATCTTTCGCACTGAAATCCCGGCCGGTTGATTTTTTTATATACTCGTTTACCATACCGGATTCGATGATCCGGCGGTTTCCGGATTCGTCATAGTATTGAAATAATTCCCTGCCCGGTATGTCCCGGCATTGCTCTACGGTTCTGGCGAGTTTTTTATTTCTTAGTGTAATGTCGTGTTGTATCCCTTTTTTACCCCGGAAGGCAAAACGCATTTTGTCGCCTGTGATGGATACATGCTTATCTTTTAATGTTGTCAGACCGTAAGACCCATATAATTTTTCGTAGTTGCTATTGCCTACCCGTATATAAGTTCTTTCCATCAGGCTGATCACGGTGGCCAGTACTTTATCCTGATTCAGCTCCTTTATTCTTAAATCCGTTTCCAGCTGCTCGCGTAAACGCGGCAGGAGTTTTCCAAATTCATAAAGGCGGTGAAATTTGGTTTCGCTACGTACATGGGCCCAGAGGCTGTGATACCGATATTGCTTTCTTTTGCGAATGTCAAGCCCGGTGGCCTGAATATGACCATTATCTGCAGGGCAGATCCAGACCTCCGTCCAGGCTGGCGGTATAGCGAGCTTTTTGATCCTTTTAAGTTCATGGCGATCCCTTACCGTGCTGTCGGCCAGAATATAGCTGAAACCTGTTCCCTTTTTGAGACGCTGAATGCCGGGCATATTGTCCCTGACATACATCAGGTTGACCGCATTGGCGGCCTTCTCATAGTCCTTGTCAGCTTTGAGCAGCTCTTTATGTGTAAGCGTCAGGACCGGCTCGTCCATTTTTGTTTATTTATAGATTTCGAATAGCATGCCCGTTTTTTGAAATATCGGTATATGATTTGAATAATATTTCCTAAAACCGGTACTACAACGCATAAAAGCTCTTTATGGATATAACAGATTTCAATTTTATGGATGGAATAGCCAAGACCGAAGTGCTCGCCAGCGAGGGCGTGTTCCTGGCTGAACGAAATGACGGCTGTTTTCGTATAAGTCTATACCAGGTGAATGATTTTTATGTGGAAATTTATTATCATAAGACCCGGTACTTCTATATCTGTATCCGGAGTTTTCAGGAATCGGCAGAGCTCTATCCTTATTTGCAGGATATTGACATTTCTGAAGTTTATAAAGTAATCTATAGTTTCAAGTAAAAAAAAAATTGGGAAGAGGATCCCCAAAGCGAAAAATTTGGGAAACTTATTCTACAAAAATAAGATCAAAAAAGAATAATTCTTAATGACAAAATAATTTTATCGGTAAGCATTGGTCCGGGATAGGGGAATAAAAAAAGTCCTGAACAGGTTTCAGGACTTTTACATTTTACAACGTTGCATTTAAGAAGTTTCTTTTATTTTGGATTCCCGGTGAGCGGCGACCCCTTTTGAGATCATCGATTCCAGGTCATCAATTTCGAATGGCTTCTGAAGATAAAAATCAGCGCCGGCTTCCATCGCCAGATCCTGTATACGATCATCGGCGCTGAAAAATACAACCGGAATGGATTTCAGCTCCTCATCGCTTTTTAATAACTGCGTCGCTTTTACACCACCGACATCCTGGATCCAGTTATCCATTAGAATCACATCGGGCAAAAATGATTTCACCTCCTGAACGATGTCGTTGCATTTGTTTAAACCAGACACCACATAATTCTTGGACTTCAGCACAATGGTACATACCTCCAGCAGGTCATTGTCATCATCAAATATCATCACGCGACCGGGCATAGAAAATTTTGAGTTTTTTGCAAGCGCATGCAAAAATAATAACAAATCGTACATTTCTTACCTTTGCGGGGTTAAATCAAAAGCCGGTAAACGAATGAGTTTTCCGTTTAAAAAATACTGTCATCCACCAGACCGATATATATTCAAACGATTTCGAAAGGTTGAAAGTCTGCATATTGGTTCCAACCTATAACAATGCCGGCACCTTAGCTTCGTTGCTCGGCGATTTACAGGTTTTCAATGCGAACATCATCGTAGTCAATGACGGTTCTACGGATGAAACAGAAAATATACTCACATCGTTTCCGGATATTGACCTTATTTCATATTCCCCAAACCAGGGGAAGGGAATGGCGCTCCGGCGTGGATTCAGCCGTGCCGTGGATCAGGGATTTGACTATGCCATTTCCATTGATTCAGACGGTCAGCATTTCTCCAGGGATCTGCCTGCTTTTCTGGGCAGGCTGGATAAGAATCCCGGTTCGCTGATTGTTGGTGCGCGCAATATGAATCAGTCCTCTGTTCCCGGGAAAAGCAGTTTCGGACACCGGTTTTCAAATTTCTGGTATAAAGTGGAAACAGGCATCCGCCTGCCTGACACGCAGTCCGGGTATCGTCTTTATCCGGTTGCTCGATTGCAGACCATGCATTTTATTACCCGCCGTTTTGAATTTGAAATCGAAGTGCTGGTACGAGCCGCCTGGAAGGGCATACCGGTGATTTCTGTTCCGGTATCTGTATATTATCCACCTCCGGGCGAGCGGGTTTCGCATTTCAGGCCTTTCGCTGATTTTGCCAGAATCAGCATACTGAATACATTTTTGGTATTCATCACTTATTTATACATCAAACCAAGGGATCTGCTCAGAAGATTGTTTCTGAAACAAAAATGGAAGGAAGTGTTCGTCGATGAATTGTTTGATCCATCGCAAAGCATCATCAGAAAATCGGTTTCTGTGGCTTTTGGTATTTTTATGGGCATCGTTCCGGTCTGGGGTTTTCAACTGGTGATTGCTATCTTTCTCGCCATTGTTCTGCGACTGAATAAAGGACTGGTGATTGTTTTTGCGAATATCAGCATACCGCCGATGATTCCCCTGATCATTTATGCCAGTTATCGTTTCGGAGCTTTCTGGATGCCGGAAAATGCCCACCTGATTTCTCTTACAAAAACACTGAGTTTATCAGCTATCCGTTATAACTTCAAACAATACCTGATCGGCAGCATCAGCCTGGCCATTGTCGCCGGGTTGCTGGCCGGTCTGATCACCTATATTTTGCTGCATTTATTCGGCAGGAAAAAGCAGGCAGTCGTTTCATAATGGCAAATCTATTTCTGTATATCTACGCTTATTTTGCAGCCCGCCGAAAAGTATTTTTTGCGGTATTCGTTCTCTTGTTCGGCATCACGGGATTTTATGCTTTGAAAATAAAACCGGAAGAAGATATTTCTAAAATTCTTCCAAAAGACAGGCAGTCAGAAAAACTGAATGAGATATTGAAGCATGCCCGCTTCGCCGATAAGCTGGTGCTGATGGTTTCATTGAAAGACAGCTCGAAAAAATCTCCCGAAACCCTGGCCCTTTTTGCTGATTCTTTTTCAAGCCGGCTGAGCAGGCAGTATCCTGCTCTGATTCGCTCGGTCGACGAAAGCATAAATGATAGCCTGGCTCCTCAACTGATGAATCTGGTGACAGCGCATTTGCCAATATTTCTGGAACCGCGCGACTACGCTTATATCGACAGCCTGGATAATCCGGAAAGGCTGAAAGAAATATTATCGAAAGACCTGCAAACACTTTCTTCGCCTGCGGGTTTTGTGATGAAATCATTTATTCTCCGCGATCCACTGGGCATTGGAAATGCTGCATTCAGGAAAATACGCAGTCTGCAATACGATGAAAACTTTGACCTGTACGACGGGCACATCATCAGCCGGGATGAACGTTATATGCTGCTGTTTGTAAATCCGGCTTTTCCTTCCGACAACACAGGTAAAAACAGCCGGCTGTTGAATGGGATGGATGCAATCATCGCCCGGCTCCAAACGGAAAATTTTACCACAATAGAAGCCGCTTATTTTGGCGGTGTGGCGGTGGCAGCAGGAAATGCCGGACAGCTGCGCAGGGATTCTATTCTGACGCTCAGCATAACCGCCCTGTTTCTGATTTTATTTGTCAGCTGGTATTTCAAACGAAAATCTGCACCCTTCATCATTCTCCTGCCTGTGATACTCGGGGCCCTGTTTTCGCTCAGTCTGATCTACCTGATCAAAGGAACCATTTCTGTTATTGCACTGGCCGCGGGTTCCATCGTATTGGGTATTGCCATCAATTATTCTCTACACGTATACAATCATTTTCGCCACCGGAAAGATATGCGGGCCGTGCTCGAAGATCTTGCCTTCCCGCTTACCATTGGCGGACTCACCACCATCGGCGGTTTTTTATGTCTTCAGTTTGTTCAGTCTGAAATACTGAAAGACCTGGGGCTTTTCGCCGCATTCAGTTTAATAGGAGCATCCCTCAGTTCTCTTATTTTTCTACCGCATCTCATCGCCGGCCCGGTATCCGGAAAAGAATCAAATACATCGGAAAGAGATTCCTGGATTCTCCGGATGGCCAATTATCATCCGGAAAAAAACAAGGGACTGGTAGCGGCTATTTTTATTCTGACCATTGTGTTTGCATTTTTTGTAAACCGGGTGGGTTTTGATCAGGACATGATGCATATGAACTATATGCCCGCGGATCTGAAAAATGCGGAAATCACTTTGAACAATATCAATGCGTATAGTCTGCGCTCTGTTTATCTGGTGACGGAGGGAGATAATCTGGAATCGGCATTGGAAAAACAGGAATATGTAAACTTAAAAATCGATTCCCTTCAGGGTAAAAATATTGTAAAAAAATATTCCGGCGTATTTCAGCTGCTGATCTCTGATTCGTTGCAGAAAGAGAGAATCCTTTATTGGAACCGGTTCTGGACAGAGCAGCGAAAATCCGCCCTGCTTGCCAATCTGAGGCAGTCCGGTGCACCACTGGGTTTTAAAGAATCTGCCTTTGATCCCCTGCAGCAATTGCTGAATAAAAATTATCAGACACTCGATTCAGATGAAACAGCCGTTTTAAGAAATGGATTCGCCAATGACTACATCATGGAAAGGCCTGGAAATATTTCCCTGATTTCTTTATTGAAAGTGGAACCGACAAATAAGCAACCGCTGTATAAGACATTTTCCGGAATGGAAGGAACCACGATCATAGACAGGCAATACCTGACTTCAAAATTACTGGATACCGTAACGGCTGATTTTAACCAGATCGGATGGATGGTATCCATTTTGGTTTTTATTGTGTTGCTGCTCACATACGGAAGGATTGAGCTGGCGCTTGTTTCATTTATTCCCATGGTCATTGCCTTTATCTGGATTCTGGGCATCATGGGTATGGCAGGTCTGCAATTCAATATTGTAAACGTTATTTTATCAGCACTGATCTTCGGTTTGGGCGACGATTACAGTCTGTTTATCATGGACGGTTTATTACAGGAATATAAAACAGGTAAAAAAAATCTTTCGAGTTATAAATCTTCCATTGTTCTTTCAGCCATCACCACGCTGGCCGGACTGGGCGTTTTGATTTTTGCGAAACATCCGGCCCTGCGTTCCATCGCCTTCATTTCCATCACCGGTATATTGAGCGTCGTACTGATCTCCCAGGTACTGATTCCTTTTTTCTTCGATTTCCTTATCCGCAACCGGATCAGAAAAAATCTTTTCCCCTGGACCTTTGCCGGCCTTGCCAAATCAATTTTTTCACTCAGTTATTTTGCGATCGGGAGCTGGGTGGTGACTATGATCGGATTTATCATTATTAAAATGAATCCCTGGTCGGGTACCCGTGCCCGTTATGTTTATCATCGGATTCTTTCATTCTATACCTGGTCTGTTTTATACATCATGGGAAATGTAAAAAAGAAAATCATCAACCCGCTGAATGAGGATTTTTCCAAACCCTGCGTGATGATTGCCAATCATCAGTCTTTTCTGGACATCCTGGTAATGACGTTGTTATATCCAAAGGTTATTTTATTAACCAATAACTGGGTATGGAATTCACCTGTGTTTGGCCGGTTGGTTCGGATCGCTGGGTATTATCCGGTTGTCCGTGGCATTGAAAACAGCATAGAATATATGGAGCAGCAGGTTAAAGCTGGCTTTTCCATCGCCGTATTCCCTGAAGGTACCCGATCTCCGGATGAACAAATCAGGCGGTTTCACAAAGGAGCTTTCTACATAGCAGAGAAACTGGAACTGGATATTTTACCCATTGTGATTCACGGAACAGGATATACCATGTCCAAAAGTGATTTTCTGCTCAAAGATGGATATGTAACCATCAAATTCCTGCCTCGTGTAAAATCAGGCGATTTGTTTTTTGGTGTGGACTATACAGAAAGAGCAAAATACCTGGGGAAATATTTCAGGCAGCAATATGAAATACTGAAAGCGGAAATGGAGCAACCCCGGTTTTTCAAAGAACTGCTTATCTATAACTACATCTATAAGGGGCCGGTACTGGAATGGTATCTGCGGGTGAAGATCCGGCTAGAAAAGAATTACCAGGTTTTCCATGAACTGTTACCCAAACAGGGACGTATACTCGATATCGGATGCGGATATGGATTCATGGGTTATATGCTGAATTTTGCTGCGCCCGATCGCGATGTCATCGGCTATGATTACGATGATGAAAAAATCTCCGTGGCCAATCATTGTTTCAGTCGCAATACCAATATTCATTTTGTGAAAATGGATGTAAATGAATTGCAGACTGGTCCGGCCGATGCCATTATCCTGTCAGATGTTTTACATTATCTCCAGCCGGATCAGCAGGAGCAGCTGATGCAGAAATGCATGAACGCCCTGCGGCCAAGTGGTGTGCTGCTGATCCGCGATGGGGACCGCGACCTTCAGAAAAAACATAAGCGCACGGAATGGACAGAGTTTTTCTCTACCCGTTTTTTTGCTTTTAATAAGACAGCCGGTCATCCATTGCAGTTTTTATCCGGACACAGCATTCGCGAACTGGCTGCGAGGCATCATATGGATTGCCGGGCGATGGACCCCTCTGATCTTACTTCCAATCTGCTTTTTGTGATCACCCATCCCGTAAAGTCCTATGAAAAAGTTTGACGTATTGATCATCGGCACCGGCATGGGCGGTCTCGTCTGCGGAAATATGCTGGCCAAACAGGGCCATCGTGTTTGCATGGTTGAAAAAAATAAACAGCTGGGTGGCTGCTTACAGATTTACGTCCGCAACCGGGTCATTTTCGATTCCGGGGTACATTATCTTGGCGGTCTTGACAAGGGACAAAATCTCTACCAGATATTTAAATATCTGGGCTTGATGGACAAGCTGAAGCTGGAAAAAATGGATCCCGCATTTGATCAGATTTTACTGGAAGGGGATGAACGATCATATAAAATCTATCAGGGCTATGATGCCTTTGAAAAGGAAATGATTTTGCAATTTCCGGAGGAAGAAAAAGGCATTAGAACATATATCCGGAAGATTCTTGAAATCTGTGATTCCTTTCCACTATATCGTTTACGAACGGATGGGGATGGAGAAGAAAAACAAAAGGTGATGGGCCTGTCAGCGAAAGTTTTTATTGAATCCATTACTGAAAATGAAAAACTCCGGGCCGTACTGGCAGGAAATAATATGCTCTATGCCGGGTCAGGAGATACTACGCCTTTTTATGTACACGCCCTGACAGTAAATAGTTATATGGAAAGTTCCTGGCGCTGCCTGGATGGCGGATCCGCGATTGCCAAAATACTTGCCCGCAATATTGCAGAATCCGGCGGACAGATCATCAAAAACCGGGAAGTAAAAAAACTGCGGGTAAATGATGGCCGCATTACGTTTGCCGAACTCAGTGACGGAACGGTTATACAGGCTGACTATTTTGTGTCGAATACAACACCTGCGAATACCTATCGGATAACGGAAACGGACTTGATTCGCCCCGTCACCAGAAAGCGGATAGAAGCCATGCCTGCCACCGTTTCATCTTTCATCCTGAATATTGTTTTTAAAAAAGATCATTTCCCTTATTTGAAACACAATTATTATTTTCTAAAGGAAGGTGCGGCCTGGGATATGGAAAATTATAACGGGAATGATTGGCCCCTGGGTTACGCCATCTATCTGTCTCCCGGAGCAAAAAATGGATTTGCCACCGGGATGACTATTTTTGCATATATGCGGTATGACGAAGTGCGTCCCTGGGAAAACAGTTTCAACACCGTTTCTTCCAAAAACAGCAGGGGAGAAGATTACGAATCATTTAAGAAGACAAAAGCAGATCAGCTTCTGAAACGGGTGGAAGAAAAATTTCCTGACATCAGGAAAATGATTCTACATACCTATACTTCCACGCCACTTACTTTCAGGGACTATATCGGAAACGACGATGGAAATTTATATGGAACGGCCAAGGACTACAAAAATCCCATGAGCACGCTGGTTTCTCCGAAAACAAGAATACCGAATTTATTTCTTACAGGCCAGTACCTGAACCTGCATGGAATTCTGGGCACCGCCATTAGCGGTATCATCACCACCATGGCCCTGACCGGCAAAGATGATTTTATAGAAAATATCAGAAATGCCTGAGAAAAAGAAAAGAAGAAGTTGGTTCCTCCGAATACTGGCAGTGATTGGACTGCTCTTATTAACAGGCGTTATTTATATTTTAATCGTTTCAAAAACCAGCCCTCCGAAAATTGCTGATAAAGAAGCCATCAACTGGCAACGCGCTGAACCCAGTCCCGGTTTTTATACTTTAAAAAACAACTGGCTCAGAAAAAGTAAATCCGGTCTGTACGAGCTCTATGTGGAAGGCGCTCCGTTTGAACGGGGTGTGGTGAATGGGAAACTATCCAAAGAACTGATTCAATTGCAGGAAGATTATTTTAATGACCAGATCAATAAAATGATTCCTTCCAGATTCTATCGTCATTTTCTGAAATACGTGATCGGATGGTTCAACCGGGATCTGGATAAACACGTTTCGGAAGAAGACAAAGAAGAAATTTATGGGATATCGCTTTCTGCATCTGACCGGTACGCTTATATAGGCAACAACTATCAGCGTATATTAAATTATCATGCGGCCCACGATATCGGGCATGCATTGCAAAATCTGGCGCTGGTCGGTTGTACCTCTTTTGGAACCTGGGGATCCCGTTCGGCCGACAGCACCCTGATCATCGGAAGGAATTTTGATTTTTACGTGGGAGATCATTTTTCTGAAAATAAAATCGTCTCATTTGAAAAGCCCTCCGATGGATTCAGATTTATGTATGTTACCTGGGGTGGATTCATCGGCGTGGTTTCCGGCATGAATGAAAAAGGCTTGACGGTTACCATCAACGCGGCGAAATCCGACTATCCAACCGGATCGGCTACCCCCGTATCGCTGGTAGCCCGTGAGATCTTACAATATGCAGAAAATATTTCCGAAGCAAAAGCCATTGCGGCCAAAAGGAAAATGTTCGTGTCGGAATCCTTTCTCATTGGATCTGCAGAAGACAATAAAGCCGTCATCATAGAAAAAACACCGGACTCCATCGGCCTGTACGATCCCGGTAAAAATGAAATCATCTGCGCCAACCATTTTCAGAGTAAGGAACTGGTCAACCTGCGATCGAACAGAATTCAGATACGGCAGAGTGCTTCAGACTACCGGTATCAGCGGATGGTGGAGCTGCTGGTGGCGGATAAACATAATACCGTGGCAAAAACAATACAGATATTAAGAGACCGCGGGGGCTTACAAAATACAGATATCGGGGAAGGAAATGAAAAAGCGGTGAATCAGATGATCGCGCATCATTCCATTGTTTTTGAACCACAGAAAAAACTTGTCTGGGTGTCTACCGGTCCCTGGCAGCTGGGGGAATTTATTTGTTATGATCTGAGTAAAGTATTTTCAATGCATGGAATGCAGAAGGATCAGGAAATAAATGACAGCGCTTTAACGATGCCCGCTGATTCTTTTCTTTTGTCCAAAACTTACCAGCTGTTCTTAAAATACCGGAATCTCAGAAGAGAGTTAGGGGAAGGAAAAGAAGTAAATCCCGACAGCCTGATTGCTGCCAATCCGAATTATTATCAGGCCTATCAGCTGGCGGGAAATGCAATGTTTAAGAAAAAAGATTATGGCAAAGCCATTACCTATTACCGGCAGGCGCTTTCAAAAGAGATTGCCACAAGAAATGAAGTAAACGAAATCAGGAATCAAATCACGAAAAGTGAGGAGCGGCTTAAACAATAATTTAATATATTAGTCTTGGGCTTTCGGCTTTGGGCTTTAAGCATGAACAAATGATCATTGGAACCGGCATAGACATTATCGAAGTGGACCGCATTGCAGCGCGGGTGGGTCGCGACAGCGGGTTTAAGGAAATGGTTTTTTCAAAAGATGAAATGAAATACTGCGACGCGAAGGCTTTACCATTTGAGCATTATGCGGCGCGCTTTGCCGCGAAAGAAGCATTTTTAAAAGCGGTTGGCAGCGGATGGGACAGTGGACTGAATTGGAATGAAATTGAAGTGCTGAATGAAGCAGGTGGCAAACCGGTTTTATATATTTCAGGCATGACAAAAGAAAGGCTATTGCCCCTGGGCATCCGCGTAATACATGTATCGCTCTCCCATTTAAAATCCATGGCAACCGCCATCGTAATTCTTGAATCATGAATTCTTCCGTTCCCAGAAAATATATGCAGCGAACAGAGATTCGTGATATCCAGGAAAAAAAACTCCGCGATCTGCTCGGTTACCTGGCGCTGAACTCTCCCTATTATCAGAAAATATTCAGTCAGCATAAAACAGACATTCAGCAGATCACCCAGTTGGAAGATCTGGTTTTATTGCCCACCACCAGCAAAGAAGATCTTCAGCTTCACAACGACGAATTTCTTTGTGTACCGCGGGAGTCTGTCATAGAATATACCTCTACTTCCGGCACGCTGGGTTCACCGGTTACGATTGCATTGACGGAAAAAGATCTGGAAAGACTGGCCTATAATGAATTCAAATCATTTACCTGTGCCGGTGGCAGGTCCGATGATGTGTATCAGCTGATGCTCACGCTGGACCGGCAGTTCATGGCCGGCATGGCCTATTACTCCGGTATTCGAAAACTCGGCGCAGGCATTATCCGGGTGGGGCCGGGTGTTCCTTCTCTGCAATGGGAAACCATTTTGAGACTGAAGCCCACCGTGCTGGTGGCCGTTCCATCCTTTATTGTGAAATTAATTCGATGGGCGCTGGATCATCAGATTGATATGGCATCCAGCTCCATTCAAAAAGCCATTTGCATTGGTGAAAATATTCGCCAGCCAGACTTCACTTTGAATCTGCTGGGTAAAAAAATAAAAGAGGCCTGGGATATCCAGTTGTATTCAACCTATGCATCTACTGAAATGCAAACAGCATTTACAGAATGTGAAGCGGGCATGGGTGGACATCATCAGCCGGATCTCGTGATTGTTGAAATATTGGATGAACAGGATCAGCCCGTTCGTTCCGGCGAGGCAGGCGAAGTTACCATCACCACACTGGGTGTGGAAGGCATGCCCCTGTTGAGATACAAGACCGGTGATTTATGTATTGCCCACGAAGAGCAATGCATCTGTGGCCGCCACTCATTGAGATTGTCACCCGTGATCGGGAGAAAAAAACAGATGATCAAATTCAAGGGTACCACTTTGTTTGCTCCCGCGCTTTTTGATCTGCTGGCCGGCATGGAGGATATTTCGGATTTCGTAGCGGAAGTATTTTCGAATGAAATCGGTACGGATGAAGTGTTGCTCCATCTGCTCCCGGTGAAATATTCCGAAGAATCCGATCACCGGATAAGGGCTTATCTGCAGGCCAAGCTACGGGTTACCCCTCAGATTAAATATGTGAATGCTGAGGCCATCCAAAAGCTTCAGTTTCCGGGAACAGGGAGGAAGCCGGTGAAGTTTATTGATAATAGGGTTTGAGCGTTTATGGTTGACGGTTGACCCAATGAATTCTGGCACGAAATTTTTCATATTATAGTTAAGAAACCTTTATTTATGAAATATTTTATACTCAACACATTTATAATCCTGATGGCAGGATCAGTCATGGGTTCTCCCCGTTCAACCGCCAACCGCCAACCGCCAACCGCCAACCGCCAACTAAAAGCCGACCTCAACCGAACCGCTTATTACAAAGCCATGGAATCCCAAAGTAAAACCCTGGTCGATGCACAGCTGACCGCGTTGAATGCGACGGCACCCGCCAACGAGAAAAATGCTTTTCTGGGGGCCATGACCATGAGGCGGGCAGGTATCGGAGGCAACCCGGCCAGCAAACTGAAGCTGTTTAAACAGGGCCATGCCATGCTGGAAGAGGCGATCAAGCAGGATCCCGACAATGCAGAATACCGCTTCCTGCGACTGATTATTCAGGAAAATGCGCCTGGAATCCTTGGCTATAAAGACGACGAAGAAAAAGACAGCGCTTTCATCCGGAAATCTTATAAATCCCTTCCTGAAGAGCTTCAGAAAACCATTGCCGATTACAATAAAAAATCGAAGGTTTTAAAGCTGCAGGTTTCTTAACTTCGAGCCCATAATGGGCAAAAAAGTTTTAGCTGTATTCTACTCGCAGTCAGGACAATTAGAAGAGATAGTGGATCAATTCACACGCCCATTATCAGATGCAGGGGCCACTGTGGAGAAACTCCGTGTTTTTCCGGAGAAGCCCTATCCTTTCCCGTGGACCGGCAAAACGTTTTTCGGGGTAATGCCTGATTCCGTCGGTCAGGTGCCCGGCAAGCTTCAGCCATTCAGTTTCAAAGAATCAAAATACGATCTGATCGTGCTGGGTTACCAAGCCTGGTTTCTTTCACCCAGTATTCCATCCAATACGCTGATGTTTGATCCGGCTTTCAGGGCGATTGCCAAAGACACGCCCGTGATCACCATCACCGGGGCCCGCAATATGTGGCTGAGCGCTATGGAGAAAATAAAACCGGTATTAAAAAGTATGGATGCGAAACTGGTGGGCAATATGGCACTGGTGGACAGGCACCACAACTTCGTCAGTTTTATAACGATATTCCACTGGATGTTCAAGGCGAAGAAAGACCGTTACCTGAATATATTTCCGGTTCCGGGCGTATCAGAAGCCGATATTCTTAACACAAAAAATCTCGGGGCAGCTGCGATACCTTACCTTGAAAAAGCAAACTGGCAGGGATTTCAGGAAGAAATGGTGCAACGGGGCGCTGTGCCTGTGAAATACAATCTAATGTTTATTGAGAGTAAGGCAAGGAAGATTTTTAAGGTCTGGCAGGGCATCATTTCCAAAAGAGAAAAAAAAGATGCCTGGCTTGTTGCATTCAAATATTATCTTTTAATTGCGCTATTTATAGCCGCCCCCATTATCCTGACGGTTGACGCAATTTTATTCAAACCATTTCTTTCCGGGCGCATAAAGAGGCAAAAACAATATTATTCAGGAGTGAATTAATCCGGCAATGCAGATGGAGTTTAAAGAGGTATATATTACAAAGACGGCTACTTATTTCCCCAACGACCCTGTGTCCAACGACGAAATGGAAGAGTATCTGGGCCTGATTAACAAAAGCCCTTCAAAATCAAAGCGCATCGTGTTGCGCAATAACGGCATCAAGAACCGGTTTTATGCCCTTGACAAGAAAGGGAAGTCCACGCATACCAATGCGGAAATGACTGCAAAGTCTATCCGTAAAATGCTGGATGATGATCCGGAAAAGATCAAGGAAATCGACCTGCTGGTATGCGGCACATCCTCGCCCGACCAGATCATGCCTTCTCATGCCGTAATGGTTCACGGAGAGCTTCCGGAAGCCGAATCCATCGAAGTGGTTTCACCATCTGGGGTTTGCTGCGCCGGCATGCACGCACTGAAATATGCGTATATGTCAGTCAAAACCGGGGATTCACACCATGCCGTGGCTGCCGGATCTGAACGATTTTCAGCTTCACTTAAATCTCAGATATTCGAAGATGAAGCAAAGAAGCTCAGTGAATTGGAAGAAAATCCATACATAGGTTTTGAAAAAGAATTCCTGCGATGGATGTTATCCGATGGCGCTTCCAGTTTTCTGTTGTCAGATAAGAAAAATGAAACTGGTTTTAGCTTACGGATAGAGTGGATTGAAGGCGTTTCCTATGCCAATGTTAAGGAGGTCTGTATGTATATGGGCGGGGAAAAGCTCGAAAATGGTAAAATGAAAAGTTACCTGGATTATACACCCGAAGAAGCCCAGGCCCGCTCCATCATGAGTATTAAACAGGATGTAAAACTCCTGAGTGAAAACATCGTTCCTTTAGGCGGCATCATGCTCTCCAAACTGTTCAAGGAAAAAGGACTGAACCCGGCAGACGTGGATTATTTTCTTCCACATATGTCCAGCGACTTTTTCCGCACAAAAATATTTGACCAGCTGAATAAGAATGATACTCCGATTCCTTACGAGAAATGGGTGATCAATCTGAGCAGTCTGGGCAATGTGGGCGCTGCTTCCGTTTATTTTATGGTGGATGAGGTATTTAAAAGTGACAAGCTCAAAGCCGGGCAAAAGATATTATTACTGGTTCCGGAAAGTTCCCGATTCTCCTATATGTATGCTTTACTTACCGTGTGTTAAAAGTCTATAAGCCAGCGTTTCATGCGGGCCTTCAAGTTTACGCTTAAAATGTAAAACATGAAAAAAGACGAACTCCCACAGGATCTCGGTGCCCTGGGCAAAATCACCGGCGAGGTTTGTTATGTAACAGACGAATCCGGGAATTATATCACCCAGCTCAGCAACGGATGGGAAGTAAAATCCTCCGCCCTGGAAGTGGCCTGGAAAGATGTGGAACAAAGAATAATGGATGCACAGCAGAAAGTGCTCAATAAGGAAGCCAGCCCCATACTGTTTTTTATGGAGCTTCGCGTGATGGACATTCCGATTGTTTCGGCTTATACCGGATTCTGGAAATGGCAGGTAAAAAAGCATTTGAAATACGATGCCTTTCAAAAACTTTCCGAATCCCGGCTGGCTAAATATGCAGAATTATTTGAGGTGTCAGTGGATGAATTAAAAACGATGAAAGTACATGAAGCTTGATTTCCAGCATACCCAGGCCGCCCATTGTGAAAACGGTGTTACCACCAGTCTGCTCCGCCACCATGGGGTAAATCAGATTACAGAACCGCTGGCCTTTGGCATCGGCTCCGGTTTGTTTTTTATCTATATCCCTTTCATGAAAATCAATAACGGACCGGCGATTGCCTTTCGCACACAGCCCGGATTGATTTTCAGCAGAACCTGCAAGGCACTCAACATCCCGGTGGCGAGAAAAAAATTCAGATCAAAAGCAGAAGCGGAAAAAATACTGATGGAATGTCTGGCGGCCGGTCAGCCCGTAGGTTGTCAGGTAGGCGTTTATTATCTCACCTATTTTCCCAAAGAATATCGTTTTCATTTCAATGCACACAACCTGATTGTATATGGAAAGGAAGAGGATCAGTTTCTGATCAGCGATCCCGTAATGGAAATGGCCACTTCACTCAGCAGCTATGAACTGGAAAGGGTGCGGTTTGCGAAAGGTGCTTTTGCTCCCCGCGGACAACTTTATTATCCCAAAGAAAAACGACCCGTGACCGATGAGCAGGTGAAGAAAGCCATCCGCACAGGCATTCATCGCAATATCAATCTGATGCTGCGCATACCCGGACCAATTGCCGGCATTCGCGGTATTCGTTATACGGGGAAGAAAATAGGGCAGTGGCGCGATAAGCTCGGACCCAAAACTGCAGGCAGTTACCTGGCTCAGCTGGTACGTATGCAGGAAGAAATCGGAACGGGTGGTGGTGGCTTTCGTTTTATTTATGCTGCTTTTTTGCAGGAGGCATATACTTATTTTCAGATACCCGAACTGATTGATATCTCAAAACAATTTACCAAGTCAGGCGATATCTGGCGTTCAGCGGCCGTGCAGGCAGCCGGCATTTACAAGGGCCGGATCGGCAGCCAGGCAGATTTTAATGTGATGAGCGAGTTTCTTTATACGGCCGCAGACATCGAAAAGCAGGCCTTCCAGGACCTTGCAAAAATAAAGTGGCCGGCATGAACATCCCTGCCATAAAGATTCAGAACCTGGCATTTCAATATCCCCGGCAGGAAGGTGTTTGCTTCAAAAATTTTAATCTCGAAATCAATGCAGGCGAGCGATTCGGATTATTCGGTCCGAATGGCGCGGGTAAAACAACCCTGATGAATCTGATGACGGGTCTGCTGAAATATTCGGAAGGAAGTATTCAGCTGCTGGATCACGAAATCAATGATCATCCCAAATCCATCAATACCCTGTTTGGTTTCGTTCCACAGGATTTTTCTTACTATCCTGAATTGTCGGCGCGGGAAAATCTTTCTTTCTATGGCGCCTGGTATGGCATTGCCCCCGGAAAAATAAAAAACAGAACAGAAGAATTGCTGCACGTGCTGGGACTGGAATCGGTCGGGGACCGGATGCTGAAAAGTTTTTCAGGCGGAATGAAACGCCGCGTTAATCTCGCGATCGGTGTGATGCACAATCCGCAGGTACTGTTTCTGGATGAACCAACGGTGGGCGTGGATGTGCAGTCGCGCCACGCCATCATCAATTACCTGAAAAAACAAAATGAATCGGGTACTACCCTGATCTATACTTCCCATCAGCTGGAAGAAGCCGCTGAACTATGCACAAAGATTGCGCTCATCGACAATGCAAAAATCATTGCTCACGACAGTCTGGAAGTTCTGCTGGAAACGCACGGACAGGAAGGGATGGAAGGATTATTTCTGGAACTCACGGGCAAAAGATTCCGGGACTGATGCAAATAATAAAAGCGACCATAATAAAGGACGGAAAAATCCTGCTACGCGACCGGGTAGGATTGTTCATGATGTTTTTTATGCCCATCCTGCTGGTAATCGTTATCACCAGTGTTCAGAACAGTACGTTTGAACTGGTAAACAACAATAAAATATCCCTGCTTGTTTTCAATAAAGACAAGGGTCCGATGGGTGCCCAAATGGTGGATGCCATTCGTAAAATCGGTCTGTTTAAATTACAGCTGGCAGATTCTACTTCCTCCGATCAGAATCTGGTGGCGACCATGCACAACCAGGATGCGCTGGTGGCACTGGTGATACCGCGGCAGTTTACTGCCTTCATTGAAAACAAAGCTGGCGAAATTGCAACCCGCGCATTGAAGGATCCCGATTCTTCCCAGATAAAATCAGATGCACCTGCGATATTGCCCGATTCCCTGATCATGTATTATCATCCCGTGATGCAGTCGTCCTTTCGGCAGTCAATAGAAGGAGCATTCAGGAGCAGTGTGCAGGTAATACAGGGAGAAGCCATTGTGAAAAAATTGTATGAAGCGGTCAATCAGAAAGAGGTACCTGCTGATCTGGAAAAACAGATTCTTTTCAGTCAGGTGCCCATTTCAAAAATTCCTGTTTCCCGTTCGGGCAGCCGTACAGTACCCAATGCATCGCAGCATAATGTTCCTGCCTGGACTATTTTTGCGATGTTTTTTATTGTGATCTCGCTGGGTGGCACAATGGTCAGGGAAAAAAACAGCGGAAGTTTTATCCGTTTGAAAACAATGCCGGCCAGCTATCTGCATGCGTTGTTTTCAAAACAAATTGTCTATCTCACCGTTACAATATTACAGGCTGCTGTGATCTTTGCCATTGGAAATAAAATATTTCCTTATCTGGGACTGCCGGCCCTGCATTTGCCGAAAGATGGCTGGGCTTTGTTCATTGTGACTGCAGTGACCGGTTATTGTGCTGTTAATTACGCCATCTGCGTAGGTGTGTTTGCAAATACGCCGGAACAATCCAACGGCTTTGGAGCAATTTCCATCTTAATCATGGCAGCCCTTGGTGGTTTAATCGTACCTTCTTTTGCAATGCCGGCGCACCTGCAAAATATTTTGCAGATTTCTCCCCTGCACTGGGCACTCGAAGCCTATTATGGGTTGTTTCTGGAGGGTGGAAAACTAAAGGACATTTGGATGAATATTCTATCTTTATTGGGCATAACCGTTCTCATACAAATTTTTACTTTATACGGTTTAAAAAAGAAAAATTTAATTTAACCAAATGATGGAAACAGCTGCATTAAAGCAACAGGTAAAAGAGCAGATTATTCATTTCCTGAACCTGACAACCGTGAAACCGGAAGACATCAAAGACGATGAGCCTTTGTTTGGGGAAGGACTGGGGCTGGATTCCATTGACTCCATCGAACTAATTGTGTTATTGTCACGCGAATATGGCATCAATATACAGGATCCGAAAGAAGGCAGAAAAATTCTGACCGACATCAATACGATGGTCGCCTACATAGAAAAAAACAGAACCAAGTAAAATTGAGCAGGATCATTATCACAGGCATGGGCCTGATCAGTGCGATTGGAGATTCAGTGGAAGAAAACAGAACCTCTCTTCAGTTTGAACGCAGTGGAATCGGTGAGATTCAATTTTATCAGACAGCGTTTGCCGGCAGATTACCTACTGCCGAAGTGAAGCACAGCACGGAAGAGCTGAATAAAAAAATCTTTGGTCAACCCGAAGCTTCCATCACACGCACCGGATTACTTGCATTACATGCTGCGGAAGAAGCATTGCGCGACAGCGGACTAACGAAAGAACAAATTTCATCCACAGATACGGCGCTGGTAGGTGCCACTACCGTAGGCGGCATGTGCCTGACCGACGAATTATACCACGATGCACTGGCGAAAGGAGATGGCACGCCATATTTATCCTCTTACGACTATGCCTCTGTAACGATGGCCATTCAAAGTCGGTTTGGTATGCTGGGAGAAGTGAGTACGATCAACACCGCCTGCTCATCTTCTGCAAATGCCATATTATACGGAGCGCGACTGATCCGGAACGGATATGCAAAAAGGGCCGTTGTGGGTGGCGCGGAAAGCATCGCTAAATTTACCCTGAATGGTTTCAATGCATTGAACATTCTTTCTTCAAAACCCTGCGCACCCTTCGATCGTGACCGCAACGGATTGAATCTCGG